>Ga0209119_1000169_pt1 | contig 65577 bp, 60 predicted proteins | sample COG_03_FD_184747 | JGI IMG/M metagenome (GOLD analysis project Ga0209119, IMG submission 184747) | Pelagic Microbial community sample from North Sea - COGITO 998_met_03 (SPAdes) (version 2) | ecosystem: Environmental > Aquatic > Marine > Neritic zone/Coastal water | place: Helgoland, sampling...
TATTTGCCATTCCGTTAAGCTTTACAAAAGGGAATTTTATATTGCATTGGAATGATACTAGTAAGCTGGCTTGGGGTATTTTATTACTGTTTGGAGGAGGTTTAGCCCTAGCCAAAGGAATGGCTACCAGTGGTCTGGTAGCTATGATTACAGAAAGTATTCAAAACGGTGGTTTTAGCCCCCTAATTGTGGTGAGTTTGCTTATTGTTTTAATGCTCTTTATGACAGAGCTTATGAGCAACGTTGCACTCGTAGCTGTGTTAGCTCCAGTGGTTGCTGGTGTCGCTATTGGTTTAAACATTCCAATATTAAATGTATTGATTCCTGTAACCATGGCAAGTAGTTGTGCCTTTATGCTGCCCATGGCCACACCGCCAAATGCCATTGTATTTGCTAGCGGCTATGTAAAAGTGAGTGAAATGGTACGTGCTGGAGTACTTTTAAATCTCTTAGCTGTAGGCTTACTTATTTTGTATTACATCTTTGTAATTCCATTTATTTTTTAACCCAACCAACCCTCTCTGTCTAAACTTCTGTATTGTATAGCTTCTGCTATGTGAGATGGTGTAATGTCCTCTGATGCATCTAGATCTGCAATGGTTCTAGATACTTTTAATATTCTATCGTAGGCTCTAGCTGAAAGATTTAATTTTTCCATGGCTGTTTTTAATAAAGATAAACTATCCACAGATAGTTTACAAAATTCACGGATGTGTTTTACGTTCATTTGTGCATTATAGTGTACATTTTTAAACCCTTTAAAACGCAGTTTTTGCAACTCTCTCGCCGCAGTAACTCGTTTTCTAATGGCTACCGAAGATTCTCCTTTACGCTCTTCTGAGAGTTTTTCAAAAGGAACTGGGGTTACTTCTATATGAATGTCTATTCTATCTAATAATGGCCCTGAAATTCTTCCCAAATAGCGCTGCATTTCCTGAGGTGAACTTGCCAAGGGGTTGTTTCCATCATTAAAAAAACCAGAAGGGCTAGGATTCATACTGGCCACCAACATAAAACTACTAGGGTAGGTAACCGTAAAACGTGCCCTAGAGATGGTTACCTCTCTATCTTCAAGGGGTTGCCTCATTACTTCTAAAACCGTACGCTTAAATTCTGGGAGTTCATCTAAAAACAACACCCCATTATGAGATAAAGAGATCTCTCCGGGTTGTGGGTATTGTCCGCCACCAACTAGAGCTACATCAGATATGGTGTGATGTGGGGCTCTAAATGGCCGTTCATATAACAACCCATGATCTTTTGTTTTACCCACAACAGAATGAATTTTGGTAGTTTCTAGGGCTTCCTCTAAAGACATGGGTGGTAAAATTGAAGGCAATCTTTTTGCCAACATGGTTTTACCAGATCCTGGCGGGCCAATGAGAATAATATTATGCCCTCCAGCAGCGGCAATCTCCATACACCGCTTAATAGATTCTTGCCCTTTTACATCAGAAAAGTCAAACTCGGGGAGCGCTAAATTTTTATAAAACTCAGCTTTGGTATCTACCTTGGTGGGTACTATCTTTTTTTTGTCATTAAAATGCTCAATAACTTCCATAATGTTGTCTACACCCAATACCTCTAAGCCATCAACAATAGCTGCTTCTCTAGCATTTTTTTGCGGAAGAATAAAGGATGTAAACCCTTCTTCTTTGGCTTTAATAGCAATAGGTAAAGCTCCTTTTATAGGTTGTACATTGCCATCTAAAGACAATTCTCCCATAATCATATATTGTGCTAAATCTGAAAAAGCTATTTGCTTGGAGGCCGCTAAAATACCCATGGCTAGGGTTAAATCATAAGCAGCTCCTTCTTTGCGGAGGTCAGCAGGCGCCATGTTAATGGTTATTTTCTTTCCGGGTAATTTAAAGTTGTTGTTGTTAAGTGCTGCAGAAATACGATAACTACTTTCACGTACTGCATTGTCTGGTAAACCCACCAAATGATAGCCTATTCCTTTGTCTATATTTACTTCTACCGTTATGGTGGTAGCTTCTATGCCAAAGACGGCAGAGCCATATACTTTTTCTAACATTTTTTTCTTTAAATGTACTCAATAATTTTACTAAATAAAAGGATAAAGAAGATGTTTTTCTCATATATGAAAGGGGCTCCCCGTAAATAGGGAGGTGTAAATTCACCCATTTATAGGGGTTGACTTAAAATGTATTTATATCTATTTTTGGAACAGAAAAAATTTCTTTAAAACTCAAAATGAAGAAAAGAATCAAAAGAATAATATTAATCCTAGTTCTAGCCTTAATTTCAGGAATAGTTTACATATTTACTTATGTCCCAAATCTATCAAAACAGCATGGAGTTGTAGAAACTCTATTATATATAGGGGATTCTGATAATCAGCCTTTAATTGTAGCTTTTGGTGGTGCAGAAGGTGGAATTGATTGGCACAGAAACCATATGAAAAGTAAAAGGGATAGTCTTATTCAAAAAGGCTATGCGATTTTAGCAATAGGATATTTTAATGCTGACGGAACACCGAAAAATCTTGATAGAATTTCATTAGATGCAATTTCGGACACTATAATGAACATCGCCAAAAACCCCAAAATCGATAAATCAAAAATTGCACTTATTGGAGGTTCACGTGGTGGCGAATTAGTCTTGAATTTAGCCAGTAGATTTAACTATTTTAGTGCAGTTATTGCAATGTCGACATCAAATGTAAGCTTCCCTGCGATTACTTGGTCTGCAAATACTTCTTCTTGGACTTACAAAGGAAAAGAAGTTCCCTATTTGCCTGCACCATTAAAAACAATCTCACCAGCATTAAAAGGAGATTTATACACTGCTCATAAGATGATGCTTGAAGATAAAGAAGCCTCAAAAAAGGCAGAGATTCAAGTGGAAAATATTAATGGAGCTATTTTAATTCTGTCAGGTATAAATGACGAAATGTGGCCTGCTACCGAGATGTCTGATAAATTAATTAAAAGATTAAAAAACAAAAATTTCAATTATTACAACGAACATATAAAACTAGACGGCGGACATATAGCGCCTTTAGAACATTTTAATCTTGTATATGATTTTTTAGATAAACATTTACCGACAAAGTAAACAAAGCCATTGACCAACAATGTATAAAAATAATAGCGGTTTTGGTGCTTAATCGATATCGATTTTTTATGTTTATGGTCAGGTCTAATTCGAAAAGGTAGTGTTTATAAATCCACTACTATTCTTATACTAGACCGTTAAGCCGAATTCCTACTCGCATTAATATTACCAAACAACGAACGTGTGACCATTTTTTGGTAGGTGTCTAATTCTTTCGCAGACGGTCTTTTACTAGCTAAAATTTCTTGTATCTTTTTTAAAGCATACTGTTGTATGGTAAGCAAAGGCAGTACAATATCTTCTCGTATTTCTATAGAGGCTTTACCGTCTGGGTAGTTTTCCATAAGTTCAGTATGGTCTGCTATTTTTAGTAATAAGCGTTTGGTGGTCTTGTATTCTTCGTAAATAAGTTTCCAGAATTCGCCAAATTCTTCGTCTTCTGCCATATAGGCCGTGAGTTCAAAAAACGATTTTGTTAAACTCATCACACTATTTTCTAAGAGTGTTTTTAGAAAATCTGAGTGGTTGTAAAAATCGATAAGTTTATCAAACTCTCCGTTGTCTTCGTACTTTTTTAAGGCGGTTCCTACCCCATAAAATCCTGGAACATTTTGTTTTAGTTGGCTCCAACTACCCACAAATGGAATGGCTCTTAAATCTGAAAAATCTAGGGTATCAGATTGCGAACGCTTACTTGGTCTACTTCCAATATTGGTTTTTGCATAGTATTGCAACGTACTCATTTTTTCTAAATACGGTAAAAACTTCTCATGGTTTTTAAAGGCCACGTAAGTTTCGTAACTGCTGTTTGCAATGTCATTCATTATTACACGATGCGCATCACTTAGTTGATCTTTTTGAAACACTTCGTTTTTTATTCCTGAACTTAATAGCTGTTCTAGATTAAACTGAGAAGAACTTAAGGTTCCAAAATTAGAACTAATGGTTTGTCCTTGTATGGTAAGCTGTATTTCTTTATCTTCTATTGTGGGGCCTAAAGAAGCGTAAAACTGATGTGTTTTTCCTCCCCCACGTGCTGGTGGTCCGCCTCGCCCATCAAAGAAAATAACCTCAATACCAAATTCTCTAGAAATTGCTGTGAGTGCTTCTTTGGCTTTAAAAATAGACCAATTAGCCATTAAATAACCACCATCTTTTGTACCATCAGAAAAACCAAGCATAATAGTCTGCTTGTCTTTTCGTTGGCTTACGTGATTTCTGTATGATTTATTAGAATACAGTGTTCTCATTACTGAGGCCGCATTTTGTAAATCATCTACGGTTTCAAAAAGTGGAATTACATCTACAGGCAATACATCGCCAAAGCCTGAAAGATTAAGCATGGCAAAGGTTTGCATTACATTTAAGGCAGTTTGATTATTGCTAATAATGTATCTATTGGCACCGCGCTTTCCGTTTCTAGACTGTATTTCTTTGATGGCTTGTATAGATTTTAATGTTTTTACCAACATCTCGTCTGAAAAAATGGTCGGATCTATAGTCCCTTTAATTTCTGAAAGGATGGCCACTTGCTTCTTTTCTGATAATGTTAAGTAGTTTTCTGGAAAGGTTGTATCTTTAGCATCTAGTAATTCTTGCACCATATTGGTAAATGCGTTATGATGCACCCTACTGTCTTGCCTAATATCTAGAGTGGCAAAATGAAAGCCAAAAATAGACACCTTATGTATTAAATCGTCTAACTCTTCTAGAAATAATGATTTGTGTTCTTCAACAAGAATTACACGTGCTTTGTTTAATTCTTCTAGTAGAATTTTTGAAGAAAAATTCACAACTTTATAGCTTTTTGTGATGTGCTTATTTAGTCTTTTTTCTACACGAATTAAAATCTCTTCTATTCCTTTAAAGGTAAGCCTCCTTCTTAATTTTCTGATATCTCGGTGGTAGTTTTTAAGAATAGTTTGGCGCAATCTTTCGGCTACTTTCAGCGTAATTTCTGTGGTAACAAATGGGTTTCCATCTCTATCGCCTCCTGGCCAAAAACCAAGATCTATAATTTCATTGTCTAAAACCTCACCATCATACACATGCTGTTGTACAAAATTGTAAATAGTACTCACAGAATGATACAAGACATTTTCTAAATACCAAATAAGACTAACAGCCTCATCATAAGGTGTTGGTTTTTGTTTTTTGAAAAAGGGAGTTTTTCCTAGTTGAGCCAATAAGTTTTTGATGAGTAATAAGTCATCATTCTGTATGGCTTTATCTAAATCTGTAATAATTCCTAAAACATTCCCAGGGTAAAATTGAGTAGGATGTGCTGTAAGAACAACACGAACTTTAAATTCTTTAAGATATTTTTGTAGTTCTTCCTTTTTGTTTTGAGAGAAGGCAGCTTCTTTAGAACTGGTTAAGGTTCCTATACCATCCATGTTATTTACATTTTCAAATTCTGCATCTTCAATAGCATCAAACAACACAATTTGTCTCTCTATATACTGTATAAAACGAAATAATAAATGAATTTTTTCTTCTTCAGTAGGGTTTTCTTGGTATTTTTTAAAAAAATAATCTACGATTTGTGTGGGGTTTTCGCCAAGTGAGAATCCCTTTTTACACACCTCATGAAATAGCGGTAATAACACTCCAGTATTACTAATAGAATCAAAAGGTAAGGTCATAAATATACTGTTGTATATTTTGTACTTTGAGACTACATTATCGTTAAATTTAGAGAGTTTTAGTGCACTAGACATAGGAAAAAATTGAAAAGTGAAATTACAAAAAAACCCAATTTTGTGATGAGTTCAGGAGGTTTTTCTACGAAAACGATGTAAAAAAAGGTTATTATTTTTCTTTAGGGAACCAACGATTCATAGAATATCCAAAAACAAAGCCACCCAATAGCCACAAAGGAAATGCGATGCCTATTTTTTTTAGAGTGATCTCTTCATCATTAAAGTAGGGAATAATAAGTGCTAATAAAATAAACATTCCAACACCCCAAGGCAGGCCAATTTTTATAATATTAGTTAACTTTTTTGACATTCTTAAAACTAATTATTCCTTCTTGCAACCAAGCGAGATAGGTATCTATATCTGTATATTGTTCAGCTTTATTTAATATTTCAAATTCTGAAGTTAGTTGAACATAGTAAGGTTGTGAGGCTGTTTTAAAATTCACCGTTTGAAAGGTAGCCCACTTGTCTCCAACAGTTGTGATCTCTTTTAACTGTCCGTTGGCTCGCTTGAAGTTAAATTGGGCTGTTTCAGGTAATTCTTTTCGATCATCTACATACAAAGAAATTAAAATATAGTCCTCTTTTAGTAGTTTGTAAATGGCAGGGTTACTCCATACATTTTCTTCTACTTTTCTACAATTAACACAGGCCCAACCTGTAAAATCTAATAAGATGGGTTTGTTTGCTGCTTTTGCTGCTGCCAGTCCTTCCTCAAAATCTTTATAACAGTTTAAGCCTAAGGGGCAATCGTTTTCTTGTTCATAAATACTGTAAAATTGAGGAGGCGGAAAACCACTCAATAAACTTAAATTCCAGCTTGGTGCTTTAAATGTTCCCGGAATAAGATAGATTACAAATGCAAGAACTAGGATTCCAAATGATCCTCTAGAGAATGAGATTTTTTTATCGGTAGTGTCGTGTGGGAAGCGTATCCTTTTTAAGATATACAGTGCCAATCCAATAAAAATAACAATCCATATACCAACAAATACCTCACGTTTTAACAGATTCCAATGGGCAACGAGATCGGCATTAGACAAGAACTTAAAAGCAAAAGCCAATTCTAAAAAACCAAGAATAACTTTGGTAGTATTTAACCAGTCTCCTGAGCTAGGGATAGACTTTAACCAATTTGGGAATAAGGCAAATAAGGTAAAAGGGAGCGCTAAGGCCAATCCAAAACCAGTCATTCCAGCACTCAATTGCATAGCTCCGCCATCTGCAGTTAAAGAACCTGCCAATAAAGAACCTAAAATAGGACCGGTACAAGAGAATGAGACAATAGCTAGGGTTAGGGCCATAAAGAAAATACCAATAAACCCACCAACGTCTGAAGCAGTATCCATTTTATCTCCCCAAGAACTTGGTAAGGTAATTTCATAATATCCAAAGAAAGAAAAGGCAAAGAAAACTAAGATGGCAAAAAAGAAACTATTTAACCATACATTGGTTGAGATGGTGTTTAAAATTTCTGGATTTACACTATCTAAAAAGTGGAAGGGAACACTTAACAATAGGTAAATAATAACAATACATAAACCGTATAGAATGGCATTGCTAATTCCTTTAGCTTTAGCCTGAGATTGTTTGGTAAAGAAAGATACCGTTAAGGGAATCATTGGAAATACACACGGGGTTAAAAGGGCTAATAAACCTCCAATAAATCCAAGTAAAAAAATGGTAAATAAATCTTTTTTTTGTTGTTTTCCGTCTGAATCTTGGTCTAAGAGATCCTTGTTTTTTAGTGGAAGAACCAGTTGGTTAGAAAGTAGTTTACTTTTTTCGTCTAGTTCAACCTCCTCGGTAACAATAGCTTTTCCATCTAAAGAAAAGGTAAAGTCTTCTTCAATTTGAATACAAACCTCTTTACATACCTGTGCAAAAAAGTTTAATGTAACATTACTAATTTCTGTATTGGTAAGTTGTATTCGTTGCGTAATAATGGCTTTTTCTTTAAAGTAAATCTCTTCTTTTTCCCATACATCACTGTATTCTTTGTAGGTCTTGCTTTCTACTGCTTTGCCAATTAGTTGAAATCCTGTAGTGTTTTTAGCAGCTAAAATTTCCATAGGCAGCGAAGCATTTTCTGGATTGTATTGAGAATACATATGCCATTGGTCTTGAATCTTTACAGTAAAAATTAAATCGTAGGTTTCTTCAGATACTTTTTCAACAGATGTAGAAAAAACAGCTGGATTATTTTCTGTTTGAGCAAAGCTATTTAGGGTAAAAAATAGTAAAAAAAGAATTCCTAATTTTTTCATGATAGATACGATATTTTCAATCGATTGGTAGTTGTCTTGTTTGCTAGATATCGTCGATCTTGTCTGAGTCCTACAACCCAAATAATATGGTCTTTAGCATCTGTAAGCATCCAAATTTTTTCTTTGTCTAACAAAGATAATTTATTGTCTTTAAATAGTTGACTTATTTTCTTACTACCTATCATTCCAGTTGGATACATGGCATCTCCATGATGCCACTTTTTTAAAGATAACGGATAGCTAATTAAATCATTATCAATAATAATTTGATGATTGTTTTTAGAGGTATAATCGTCTGTTTTTTGAATGATAAGCTTAATGGGGTTAGTAATTTCTGACACTTTTTGGTCAATAAGAATTGGATCTTTTGTAGATTGGTTTTTATTGATAGTAGTTACTATTAGAAAATTCCTATCTTTTAATAACCTATGTGTGTTAGAAAATACTTGTTTGCCTGGTTGCGCAGAAATCAAATCAACAATGTCATTCCAAGCAGTAAAACCATATCCATGCAGAAGTTGATATAGATACGCTTTCTTGTTTGAAAGCTTATCGATTTCTTTACAACTTATTTTCAATAAATCATTTTCATAAGAAACAACGTTGGTAGTAATATTTTTTAAAGCGTCATTAATAAGAGACTGACTTTCATTTAAGTGTTCTAAAGTATTTTGAAAACTCTTTAAAATGTGGGGATTTAGTTCCTTTAAAATAGGAATTACTTTGTGGCGTACTTTATTTCTTACATATTTTACGCTAGCATTAGATCTGTCTTCTCTCCAAACAATTTCATTTTTTACAGCAAATAAGGTGATGTCATCTCTAGAAAAAGCTAATAACGGCCTCACAGATTTTTTATTAATAGCAGGAATCCCTGTAAACCCCTCTAAACCACTTCCTCTAATTAAATTTATAATGAAAGTTTCTAAATTATCATTGGAATTGTGCGCTGTTAATACATAGTCATAATCTTTAGCATCTAGTAGCTTATAAAACCAATTATAGCGTAAATCTCTTGCAGCTACCTGAATAGAAATCTTGTTTGTTTTTGCATATTTTTCTGTTTCAAAAGAGGTTGCATACACAGGTATTTTAAGTGTTTTTGCTAAAGATTTAACAAAGGCTTCATCCTCATCACTTTCTTGCCCACGCAAGTTAAAATTACAATGACATAAAGAAAAGTTGAGGTTTAATTGACTACATAAATGAGCTAGCACAACACTGTCTATTCCTCCAGAAATAGCAATAAGAAGTTTACTGCCCTTTAAAAAAGGAAAGTTTTGATGTAAATGTTGTTTAAATTTCTGTAGCATTGATGTTACAAAAATATGGAAATTAAAGTTGAGAACTTATCCAGTTTACAACATCAACTAGCATTTCATTTTTGCATAAATCGTTTTGTAATTCGTGATAGCCATTTTCATACAATTTCAGAGTTGCTCTATCAGCATTATCTGCAAATTCTTTTGTTCCTCTATAATCGATAATTTTATCACCTGTTCCATGTAGCAATAATATTGGGATGTTCAGTTTAGGTGCATTATCAATAGCCCATTTTCCAGAATCAATAAAGGTTAAAGAGAAGTTAGGACTAATTTTTGAATGTATCAAAGGGTCATTTATATATGCATCAACTTCTATTTTTTCTCGAGAGATATCATTCGGATTTATCTCATTACCCATTGTTATTGAGGGTGCTATTTTTTGTAATACCTTTCCAATAGCTAATTTAATTTTTGGAGGCTCAAAAGCCAATTTTAAAAAGGGGCTTGTGGCAATAATTCCTTGTATATGAGTTGTTTTTTTGAGTGCATAATTAATTACAGTATTTCCACCCATAGAATGACCATATAAAAAAACAGGGGTATTGGGGAAAAATGCTCTGGCTTTTTCTATAGTTACACCAATGCTTTCTAATACGGCTTCAAAACTAGGGTTATGGCCACGTTTACCAGTTGTTTTGCCATGCCCAAAATGATCAAAAGCAACAACAGAAAAATCATGTTCATTTAACTTCTTGGCTACATGCTTGTAGCGTCCTGAGTGTTCGCCCATTCCATGAGCCAAAACAACAACTGCTTTTGTGTTTTTTGCTTCCCAGTATTGACCATAAAAGGTGGTTTTGTAAATACTAAAATTGAATTCTTTATGAGCCATCATTAGTTCTTTTTAGCCAAATTCTAATACTTTTACGAAGTGATTCCTCTGGTCTTGGTAAAGGAATGGTTTTACCAAATTGTTTACTTCTTTTATATGTTGAGAATGTAATTTTTAGTTGTTTCCATGCGTCAGGGTACATTTTTAAAAATGTATTGAATAAGATTTGCTCTGTTGCTTTTTCAGTAAGACTCTTGTAAACAGCTTCAAATTTTTCTTCTTGATTTGGAATCATAACTTGATAGAATTTGTTAAAACAAATTGCATTGCCTTTGCTTTTAATAAGCACTCTTCGTATTCTTTTTCTGGAGAAGATTTTGCTGTTATGGCGCTTCCTACTGAAAATGAAAGGTATTTTTTTACAGCATCATACAAAATACTTCTAATAACCACATTAAAATCAAAATCGCCATTGGGAGTAAAATAACCAACAGTTCCAGAATACAATCCTCTTTTTGTTTCTTCCAAGTCTTCAATGATTTTCATTGCAGATATTTTAGGAGCACCTGTCATACTTCCCATCGGAAAGGTGTCTTTGATAACATCTACAAGATGCACATCATCCTTTAATTCTGATACCACTGTAGAGATCATTTGATGAACTTGTTTAAATGACGATACTTTACATAATTCTTCTACTCGGACACTTCCTTTTTTAGCAGATTTAGATAAATCATTTCTAACTAAATCAACAATCATGATATTTTCTGATCGTTCTTTAATATCTACTGTCAGGGCCGCAGCTGTTTTCTGATCCTCCAATCGATTTTTAAAGCGTTTGGCAGTTCCCTTAATGGGTTGTGATATAATTTTAGCACCTTCTTTCTTTAAGTATCTTTCTGGTGATGCACAAAGTAAATATTGGTGATCAATTTTTAAAAATGTAGCAAAAGGAGCTTCAGAGATCGTATTTAAATCTTCATAAATATGCAATGGATTGATGTCTGTATTTTCTGCATAAAATTCCTGGCAAAAATTAGCTTCATAAATATTCCCTTTATGAATGTGTTTTAATATTTTATCTACTTTTAGATGGTAGTCTTTTTTTGAAATTCGTGATTTAATTTCAATATTTTTCTCACTTATATCAATACGTTGTTGTTTCAGTTCAATGTTGCAAATTGCTTTAAAGTCTGTGTCAATTTCATCTTCAACCATTGCTAAATACTGAAATTCTATTTGGTTGTTTTTTATAAATAGAATTTTTTGTGGCTGAAAGAAAAATAACTCAGAAAATCCTAAATCATCAACATTTGATGATGTTAAATTTTCAGTAGCGTTTTTTACATCATAACTTAGGTAGCCAAACAGATAGTCTTGTGTGATGGATTGATATTCTTTTAATTTTTCAAAAGCATGAACAGTGTCTGTTTGAATACTAGTAAATTCATTAACAGCTAGGATATTATCATAATTGCTATGGTCTAGGTGATGTTTGTTAGAGTCTAGCCAGATAGAAGTCTCGTATTGTTGCGCCCATCTCAATAGTTTTTCATTGAGTCTAGATACAGATTCTATGGAGAAAGTACGTGTTGTTCTTTGCATTTTGGAAGCAAAAACTCAGATGGACTTTTGCTATATTATTAAAATATTGATCGGAAATTACTTCCAATTAATATGTGTTTACATATAAATTACGCTTTAGGCGTTTAATGGTTTTCCATCCCAAGCAGCTTTAGCAGCTTCTTTCATGGCTTCAGAATACGTCGGATGTCCATGGCAAATTCTTGCCAAGTCTTCTGCAGAAGCTCTGTATTCCATTGCAACAGCTGCTTCCATAATTAAATCTGCTGCTCTTGCACCTACAATATGAACTCCTAAAACTTCATCTGTTTCTTTATCTGCTAGTACTTTTACAAACCCATCAATATCTCCACTAGCTCTTGATCTACCTAATGCTCTCATAGAAAATTTACCAGATTTGTAGTCTATACTTGCTTCTTTTAATTCTTGTTCTGTTTTTCCTACGGCAGCAACTTCAGGCCATGTGTATACAATTCCTGGAATTAAATTATAGTCTATATGTGGTTTTTGTCCTGCAATAAGTTCTGCAACTACCACACCTTCCTCTTCAGCTTTATGGGCTAGCATAGCCCCCTTAACTACATCTCCAATCGCATAAATGTTTGGGGCATTAGTTTGAAGATGATCATTTGTTTCTACTTGACCTCTTTCGTTTACCTTAACACCAATATTTTCTAATCCTAGCCCATTGGTATAGGCTTTTCTTCCAACAGATACTAAACAATAATCACCTTTAAATACTACATCTTCTCCTTTTTTATTGGTCGCTTTTACCGTAATTTCTTTTCCGTTTCGTTGCACATTATTGACTGCATGTTTGGTAAAGAATTTTACTCCTTGCTTTTTAAGTACTTTTTGAAGTTCTTTGGAAATATCAGTATCCATTCCAGGAACAATCTTGTCCATGTATTCAATTACACTTACTTCTGCACCCAAACGTTTATATACAGATCCTAATTCTAGGCCAATTACTCCACCACCTATAACTACTAAATGTTTTGGTATTTCAGGAAGCTTTAAAGCTTCTGTAGAAGTAATAATTCTTTCTTTATCTAATTCTATAAAAGGTAAAGAGGCTGGTTTAGATCCGGTAGCAATAATAATATTGGTTCCTTCTATAGTTTCATCGGATCCATCATTTTTTGTAATTTTCACATGGGTAGCATCTACAAAAGAACCCATTCCCTCAAAAACATCGACATTGTTTTTGTCCATCAAATATTTTATACCACCAGTAGTTTGTTCTACAACAGTAGCCTTGCGATCAATCATTTTAGTAAAATCAATCTTTGGAGGATCGATTAAAATTCCATGTTCTTCAAAATGCTTCACAGCATCATAATAATGATGAGAAGAATCTAACAAGGCTTTTGAAGGAATACAGCCAACATTTAAACAGGTTCCACCCATGGTAGCATACTTTTCTATAATGGCAGCCTTTAAACCTAATTGAGAGGCTCTTACTGCAGAAATATATCCTCCAGGACCAGAACCAATAACGATAACATCGTACTTCATTTTAATTGAATTATTTATACTACAAAAGTACTCATTATTCTTAATAATTATAACAGATTTACCATCTTTAAACTTCAAATATAAATACAGTTTAAAATTCTAAAATAAATAAGATTATTTTTGTGAATCATTTATAAAAATCAACTACTTGAAGCATCATGTTTTTATCATTGGGTCTGTGTGGGTAGAGCCAAATTCATCAGCCGCTGGAAGTAGGATGCTTCAGCTTATGACTTCTTTTTTATCAAAGGGTTGGCGTGTTACTTTTGGAACAGTTTCTCAAAAAAAAACCAATTCCATAGATTTATCTTTACTAGGGGTTGAGGAGGTTCGCTTAGAATTAAACTCCACTAGCTTTGATGATTTTATAACAGATTTAAAACCAACAATAGTTGTTTTTGATCGATTTATGACAGAAGAGCAATTTGGTTGGCGAGTTGCAGAATATTGTCCAAAATCCCTTCGAATATTGGATACTGAAGACCTTCATTTTCTAAGAAAAACGAGATATGAGGCTCTAAATAAAGGAATTGAGTTCAGTAATGAAATTCTCTTGAATTCAGAGATCTCAAAACGAGAAGTTGCATCAATTCTTCGATGTGATATTTCTTTAATCATTTCAACATTTGAGATGAAGTTATTGCAAGAAGTATTTAAAATTGATAAATGTTTGTTGTATCATTTGCCGTTTTTATTTGATAAAATTGATGAAAATAATTCATGGAAACCCTATAATGAAAGACATCATTTTGTATCTATCGGGAACTTTCATCACGCTCCTAATCTAGATGCAACTATTCAATTAAAAAAATATATCTGGAAAGAAATTAGGAAGAGAATCCCTGCGGCCGAACTTCATGTTTATGGAGCGTACCCAACTCAGGAAGTCTTAGAATTTACCAATACTAATGAAGGCTTTTTTGTTCATGGTTTTGTAGAAGATGCTTTTGATGTTCTTGAAAATAGTAGAGTTTTATTAGCTCCTTTACGTTTTGGTGCAGGTATTAAAGGGAAACTTACCAGTGCTATGCTGTGCGGAACCCCTTCCGTAACAACCACTATTGGAGCAGAAGGGATGTGTGATGAGCTACCCTGGAACGGTTTTGTAGAAGATGAGATAGAAAATTTTGTAGAGAAAGCCGTTCTATTATACACAGATAAAAATCAATGGAATGAAGCACAGCAACGAGGAATAAAAATTATCAATACAAAGTTTGACAAAGAGCAACTAACGCATTTATTTTTTAGATTTATAGATGAGGTTTTTTCTAATTTAGAACAGCACAGAAATAACAATTTTACGGGAAAAATGCTCATGCATCATTCTTTACAGAGTTCAAAATACATGAGTAAATGGATCCAAGAAAAGAATCGTAAGAATAGGTTATAACAATCCCGCTCTCTTTAATAAGGCTTCTGGTCTAGGCTCTTTTCCTCTAAAACGTTTGTATAATACCATGGGTTTTTCGGTACCTCCTCTACTTAAAATGTGTTCTTTAAATTTATAGGCAACTTCTTTGTTGAAAATTCCTTTTTCTTGAAAGTATTCAAAGGCATCAGCATCTAAAATTTCGGCCCATTTGTAAGAGTAATATCCTGCTGAATATCCGCCTTGAAAAATATGGGAAAAAGCAGTACTCATACAATTTTCAGTGACATCAGGATACAATTGAGTTTCAGAAAAAGCCTGGGCTTCAAATTCTTTAACAGATAAAATATCTTCAGGAGTCTTGCCTCCATGCCAAGCCATATCTAATAAGCCAAAACTCAATTGACGAAGTGTTTGCATGCCTTCATGAAAACTAGCAGATTCTTTAATTTTTTCTACATATTCCATTGGGATAACTTCCCCAGTTTGGTAATGTTTAGCAAATAATGCTAGCGCCTCTTTTTCATAACACCAGTTCTCCAAGACTTGACTGGGTAATTCTACAAAATCCCAGGAAACAGAAGTTCCTGAGAGACTACTATAGGTTGTATTTGCCAGCATACCATGCAAAGCATGGCCAAATTCATGAAATAATGTAGTTACCTCATTAAAGGTTAATAAAGAGGGTTGTGTCTCAGTAGGTTTTGTAAAATTACAGACAATAGAAATATGAGGTCTTTCATTACTATTATTTTTAATTTGCTGAGATTTATAGGAGGTCATCCATGCACCATTTCGTTTTCCTTCCCTTGGGTGAAAGTCTGCATATAAGATAGCAATAAACTCACCTTTAGTATTTTTAACATGATACGTTTTTACATCTTCGTGGTATTTTTCTATAGTAAAAACTTCTTCAAAAGTTAAGTCATACAGTTTATTTGCTACTATAAATGCTCCCTTAATAACATTCTCTAATTGAAAATACGGCTTTAAAATTTCTTGATCTAAATTGAAAATTTCTTTTTTCAATTTTTCTGAATAGAAGGCACTGTCCCATTTTTGAAGTTGATCTATTCCGTCTACTCTTTTTGCAAATGACTCAAGATTTTTAAATTCTTTAAGTGCTGCTGGTTTTGCCTTTCTTACTAAATCTTCAGAAAAAGAAAGTACTTTTTCTGGAGTTTCAGCCATTCGCTCCTCTAACACAAAATGTGCATGAGTTTTATAACCTAGGATATTAGCTCTTTGATGTCTTAAATTAACAATGTTTAAAACAATTTTCTCATTGTTGTTTTCATTGTTTTGAAATCCCTTTTTTCCAAAGGCGATAGACAGTTTTCTTCTCAACGCTCTATTCTCTGCATAAGTTACAAACGGAATGTAACTTGGGTAGTCTAAAGTAATAAGCCAGCCTTCTTTATTTCTGTTTTTCGCCAATAATCTAGCAGCTTCTTTTGCCCCTTCAGGAAGCCCTATTAAGTCTTTTTCGTGGGTGATATGAAGTTCAAAAGCATTACTATCTGCTAGTACATTTTCGCCAAATTGCAAAGATAATTTAGACAATTCAGTGTCTATTTTTCGTAATTTCTCTTTGTCTTCACTATTTAAATTAGCTCCATTTCTTGAAAAACCTTTGTATTGTTTTTCTAGTAACATAGTTTGTTCAGGGTCTAAATTTAGGACTTCTCTAGTGTTGTATACAGATTTTACTTTTATGAATAGTGCTGAATTTAAAATCATATCATTTTTAAATTCACTAAGCCAAGGGGAAATTTCTTGGGCTATTTTTTGAATAGCTTCAGAAGTTTCAGCAGAGTTTAAATTAAAGAAAATACTGGTAATTCTTCCAAGTTTTTGTCCAGTAAGCTCAAGTGCCTCTGTAGTGTTTTTGAAGCTAGGTGCTTCAGGATTTGATATGATAGTTTCTATTTCCTGTTTGCAAATCTCAATAGCTTTTTTAATGGCAGGTTTGTAATCTGTGCTTGAAATTTTTGAGAAAGGAGCGGTATTAAAATCTTCTAATAAAGGATTCATTGGTGAGTTCAATAAGAATAATGATGTTATTTTTTTATGCGTTCCGAAGCTTGTGTTACTTTTATCTTTAAGCCTTCTTTGTAGGCTGTAATTTTGTCTTGAACACATTTGTCTGAAGCGCCAATAATTTGAGCAGCTAATATACCAGCGTTCTTTGCACCGTCTAATGCAACAGTTGCTACTGGAACACCTCCAGGCATTTGTAATATAGACAATACAGAATCCCATCCATCTATAGAATTTCTACTTTTTACAGGAACACCAATAATAGGTAAAGGACTTAAAGAGGCTACCATACCTGGTAGGTGAGCGGCTCCTCCAGCACCAGCAATAATTACTTTAATACCCCGCGTGTGTGCATTTTTTGAGTAGTCAAATAATTTTTCTGGAGTTCTATGGGCAGAAACAATATCTACTTCTATCTGTATATCAAAACTTTCTAGGATGTCAATCGCTTCTTGCATGATTGGAAGATCTGAATCGCTTCCCATTATAATTCCTACCATTATGCGTTTTATTTACTGATTACTTTAATTAATTTTTTTACCTGTTGTGCAACTTTTCGTGCCTTATTAATATCTTTATTTACGATGGTTACATGACCCATCTTACGAAAAGGTTTGGTTATTTTTTTTCCGTAAATATGAGGAGTAACTCCATTAATTTGAAGAATTTTGTCAATATTTTCATAGACAACGTCCCCTGTGTGTCCTTTAGCACCTACCAGATTAACCATAATTCCTGCCACTTTATTGTCTGTATTTCCTAAAGGAAGGTTTAGGATACTTCTTAAGTGTTGTTCAAATTGGTTTGTATAACTAGCTTCAATACTATAATGACCAGAATTGTGAGTTCTTGGTGCTACTTCGTTTACTAAAATTTCATCTTCTTCAGTTTGAAACATTTCTACAGCTAATAATCCTACAAAATCAAAAGCATCAGCAACTTTTAAGGCAATTTCTCTTGCTTTTTTCGCTATGCTATCATCAATCCTTGCAGGACAAATAACATATTCTACTTGATTTGCTTCTGGGTGAAATTCCATTTCAACTACAGGATAAGAGGTTACTTCTCCATTACTACTTCTTGCAACAATAACCGCCAGTTCATTTTTGAATGGAATTAGTTTTTCCACAATACATTCTCCTTGAGGAAGGTTTTCTATATCCTCAAAAGTTCTAACAATTTTAACGCCAGTTCCATCATATCCAAAGCGGGCTGCTTTCCAAACAAAAGGCAACTCAATAATATCATTTTGAAAAGAGTGTTTGAGTTCTTCTAAATAGGCATAATGAGAGTAGGGCGCAGTTGGGATATAATTGTCTTTGTAAAAATTCTTTTGAGTGGCTTTATTTTGAATAATTCGAATGCTTTTTGGTGTTGGATAGATGGCAAGTCCTTCTTTTTCTAGGCGATCTAGCGCATCAATATTTACATTTTCTATCTCAATGGTTAGTAGGTCTACTTGTTTGCCAAAATTGTAAACGGTTTCAAAATCTAGTAAATCCCCTTGATGGAATTCGTTGCATATTTGAGCACAAGGAGCCTCTTTAGATGCATCTAAAATACTAGTGTAAATATCAAATTTTTGAGTCTCAGCTAAGAGCATTCTCCCCAGTTGACCTCCGCCAAGAACACCTAACTTAAAATCCGATGAAAAGTAATTCTTCAAAATAATCTAATATTATAATAAGAAACAAAAGTACACATTCTATTTTCTAGTTTTACATTAAAAGTTAGTGATTCTAAGAAGAGATCCATTTAAATTCTCTACTAAATATTCATTAGCAAAACAATTTACACCTTCTGTTAAAGGTGCTCCATTTAAAATATTAAATTCACTATCATTACACTGGCATAAAATTTTTAAATTAGAATCTACAATCATTTGTGAACATGAGGATATGTTTTGTCCTGGGCAAGATCTATCAAAAGCCTTAAATTGAAGACCACTATTATAAATAATTAACCCTTGTAACCCTCCGCTTGTGTAGGCCCATCCTCCTGGAACCTGTAAATCTATAAATTGAGGAAGATCAAGATTTACAGACTCATTTACAGTTATGAATGGGAAACAATCATTAACAACGCTATTGCTAGTACATCCTAGAATTAAAATTGTGCTTACTAAAAACAGAAACTTTTTCATACTAATTTTTTAGAGCTTATTAACAAAACCACAATTTACAAATATTTTGTACATTTGTTTAGTAAATCTCATCCTGTAAAAAGGCAATGAGATTTTCTATTTTATATTAATGGTTGTTTTACCCTAAAAATTATTTATAACACCATGTAACTCAAAAATTATTAATCATGAGTAATGTTTCCTATTATACCCCGGAGGGATTAAAAAAATTAAAAGACGAATTATTACAGCTAGAGCAAATAGAAAGACCAAGAGTAACGCAAGAAATTGCAGATGCAAGAGATAAAGGCGATTTAAGTGAAAATGCTGAATATCATGCTGCTAAAGAAGAACAATCTTTGTTGGAAACAAAAATTGCTAAACTTAAGAATGTGGTAGCCAGTGCTAGAATAATTGATGAATCTCAATTAGATACTTCCAAGATTCTAATTCATTCAATTATAAAGATAAAAAACACCAGTAATAAAATGGAGTTTTCTTATACGCTTGTAGCAGATTCAGAGTCTGATATAAAAAACGGGAAACTATCTGTAAACTCACCCATAGGGAAGGGGTTGTTAGGGAAAGAATTAGGAGATATAGTTGAGATTAAAGTTCCTAATGGCATGATGACTTTTGAGGTTACATCGGTCTCTAGATAAATGAAAAAATAAAAAATAGTGAGTATTTTTACAAAAATTGTTTTAGGAGAAATTCCTTGTTATAAAATTGCAGAAGATAAAAGTTATCTTGCCTTTTTAGATATTAATCCAAATACAAAAGGCCATACATTAGTAATTCCAAAGAAAGAAGTTAATAAAATATTTGATCTAGATAAACACACGTACTTAGAATTAATGAGTTTTTCTTACCGAGTTGCAAAGGCCTTGGAAAAAACTATTTCTTGTGAACGAATAGGAATGAGTGTAATTGGTTTAGAGGTGCCTCATGTTCACGTTCATTTGCTGCCCATAAACAAAATGGCTGACATGCAATTTGAAGAAAAAGAAAAGATGACCAATGAAGAATTTACCATTTTAGCTGAAGAAATATCAAGAAACTTTATCTAGGGTAATTTCAAATATAGTTGCTTTATTTATGTCTGAACTTTTCACAAGTATTTTCCCTTTGTGATAATCTTCAATAATTCTTTTTGATAGCGATAATCCAAGCCCCCAGCCCCTTTTTTTAGTGGTATATCCGGGTTTAAATATTTTTTTAAACTTAGATTTTGCAATTCCTTTTCCTGAATCTTTTATTTGAATTTTTATCTTATTTAACTCAACTGTTATTCCAATAGATAGTATTCCCTTTCCCATCATAGCATCAACAGAATTTTTAATTAGATTTTCTATAACCCAGCTATATAACTCTTCATTTAGACTGGTATAAATTTCTTGTTGAGAAGATTCAAAGCTAAATGATATTTGATTAGAACTTCTAAATTCTAAATACTCGTAGGCTTTTTTAGTAGAAGCAACTACGTCAGATTTTTTTAGTGTTGGTAATGAACCTATTTTAGAAAACCGATTAGCAATAGTATTCAGACGATGTACATCTTTTTCTATTTCATCAACATAGTTATCATTAATATTTTCCATTTTTAAAATTGCTATCCAACCAAGCAATGAAGACAATGGAGTTCCAATCTGATGAGCGGTTTCTTTTGCCATCCCTGTCCATAACTTATTCTGTTCCGCTATTTTACTTGAGGTAAACATCATGTAGATTAATGCTAAAAATAGGGCTAGAATTAAAATTAAAGTAAGTGGGTAATAAGAGAGTTTGTTTAATAAGTCTGAATTTCTGTAATAAATATATTGTGTTCTGTTTTTTGCAAAATCTATTTCAATAGGATTGTTTTGCTCTTTCATGATTTCCAACTGTTCTTGAAGGTAAGTCGGATCTTTTGCTTTTTCAGGATCTAGATTTAAGTAAGAATCTACTCCAATATTTCCATTTTCATCTACTAGAATCATTGGAATATTAGTGTTGCTTTTAATAATTTTATCTTCCAAACTAATATCAGCTTCTAGATTTTGATTTTTAGCAAATTCCTTCATGGCTGTAGCAACAATCTCCATCTTTAATCGCTCTTCATTTTTAAATCTATTAAAAAATGAATAAGTATTCCAAAGGATTAATGAAACTATAGAAAACGAGATGAGTATAACAAATCGTTTTAATAATAGTGTATTTTTTAAAAAACTCATCAAACAAATATACTAGATTCACCTGTATAACTCATTTATAAAATTGATAGTATCTTTACATCACAAATTTTTTTCACATGATTTCCATCAACCCTAAAGAAATACCAACGAGTAAATTGCACGGTTATTTATTAGGAGCTGTTGCACCTAGACCAATTGCATTTGCCAGTACTATTGATGAAAAAGGAACCCCTAATTTATCACCTTTTAGTTTTTTTAATGTGTTTGGATCTAATCCACCAACCATGATTTTTTCACCTGCAAGAAGAGTTAGAGGAAATACGACCAAACATACCTTGCAAAATGTTGAAAAAATAAAAGAAGTAGTTATCAATGTTGTCAATTATGATATCGTTCAGCAAATGTCTTTAAGTAGTTCAGAATATCCTGAAGGCGTAAATGAATTTGAAAAAGCTGGTTTTACAATGTTAGCATCAGATGAAGTAAAGCCTTTTAGGGTAGCAGAGTCTCCAGTTCAGTTTGAGTGTAAAATCACTGATATCATATATACTGGTGACAAGGGAGGAGCTGGAAATTTAATTGTTTGTGAGGTGTTAAAAATTCATATTCATGAGACGGTTCTTAATGAGGATGGAATGATAGATCAACATAAAATTGACTTAGTAGCTAGAGCTGGTGGAAGTTATTACACAAGAGCTAGAGATGGCTTTTTTGAAATCCAAAAACCTATTTTTACTTTAGGAATTGGTGTAGATCAAATTCCTTCAGAAATAAGAAATAGTTCGGTATTAACCGGCAATAATTTAGGGGTGTTAGGGAATGTTGCTTTTTTACCAACTGCTGAAGATGTTGATAACTTTGCAAAAGAACATCCGGAACTTATTGGTTTAGAAATGGTAAAAAAACATACATTTGCTCAACAATATTTAGAAAAAAATGATGTTGAAAGTGCTTGGAAAGTACTTTTATTAAAATATTAATTATGGAAGTTATAGGTAAAGTTAAATTAATTGGAGAAGTACAGACTTTTGGAAGTAATGGCTTCAGAAAAAGAGAGGTAGTAGTTACAACAGACGAACAATATCCTCAAATGATCATGATCGAGTTTGTTCAAGACAAATGTGATTTATTAAACAATTACTCAGTAGGTCAAGATGTAAAGATTTCTATCAATCTAAGAGGTAGAGAGTGGATAAATCCGCAAGGAGAAGCAAAGTATTTTAATTCTGTGCAAGGATGGAGAATAGAAAGCTTAGCTCAAGCAGCTCCCTCTCAAATTCCACCTGCAGATCAATTTCAACCAGCTCCAGACCTAACAAGTGAAGAGCCAGACGATTTGCCATTTTAAAAATAGTAATCAAAAAAAGCCTCGCAATTAGCGAGGCTTTTTTTGATTACTTAAGAAATAATTAGTTAGGATCTAACGCCATATTTATTCGTGCAATAGCATCCTGTAAGTGATATCTACTAGTTGTATTTGGAGCTTTCGAAACAGCTGATCTAACATCACGCTTTATTCTGTTTAACTCTCCTCTAACTATCGCTTTAATATCTGATTGACCAATATTTACAGCACTTTGTTTAAAATATCCACGATTAGCTCCTCGTTGATTTTTTGCTTTATTTAAAAGATAATCTAAACGATTAATGTGTGCTCTTTGTAAGTTTCTTTTATAAGTGTCTATTCTTTTACCATTATACAATTCAGACCATACACCTCTTCTTAAATCTGAAAACATTGACACTAAAGTATAGGCATTAGAACCATTCATTGTTTGGTTTTCTATCATACGAGCCATTCTGCCTGAATCTAGAATATTGTTTAAAGTTCTTGTTTGAACATTTCCAATTTTTTCAATTGCCCCAGAAAATTGAGTCTTAGAGTAAATATTATTATCAATCATCCATGTAGGAGTAGAAAAAAGCTCTTTGTTGATAAACTGCAACGCATTTTTTTGATGTGATTTGGCTACGTGAGAATAAACAGCTCCCTCTTGATTTGAAGTTTTGTAATATTCGTACACACCACCAATATTAGCAGTAACATGTCCCATATATCTATTAAATTGACTTAAAACTTGACCGTACATGGTAGCCATTTCATCATAGTTTTCGCCATCTTTAGTTGTCCACTTTTCTATATTAGGTAATATTCTTTGTAAATTTTTGATACCGTATGCACTTGCTTTTATAGCGTCATCCCCAAGATCTTCAGTTTGAGAACTTGGATCTACAACTCCCCCAGCTTGTTGATGTCCAAAACGATACATTGGGTTATCTGCTCTGTCTAAAATCCACTTATTTAGTGTTTCTTTTTCATCTTTGGCAGTTTTATCTAATATTGGACGATATCCCCATTCTATTGCATGCTTGTCATATGGCCCAATATCAGGCATTAAAGCAACCCCTTTATCTTCTGGTTGTGCTATGTAGTTAAAACGAGCATAATCCATGATTGAAGGAGCAGTTCCGAACTTCTTAGTAAAAGAAGCAGATCTTAATGAATCTACAGGATATGCTGCACTAGAACCCATATTGTGAGGTAGCCCTAATGTATGTCCAACTTCATGTGAAGAAACAAAACGAATTAAACGTCCCATTACTTCGTCTTTAAATTCAATAGTTTGAGCTTCAGGGTTTATCGCTGCTGTTTGGATAAAAAACCAATTACGCAACAAACTCATTACATTATGATACCAATTAATATCAGATTCTAAAATTTCTCCCGAACGTGGGTCACTAACATGAGGGCCATTTGCATTAGGTATTGGTGATGCTAAATAACGAACCACAGAATATCGTACATCCTCAGGAGACCAATCTGGGTCTTCTTCTTTACTAGGAGGGTCTTTTGCTATAATTGCATTTTTAAAGCCAGCAGCTTCAAAAGCCACTTGCCAATCTTCAATTCCTTTTTTAATATATGGTCTCCAAACTTCAGGTGTCGCTCTATCTACATAATAAACTATTTGTTTTTTCGGTTCTACTAATTCACCAGCTTTAAATTTATCTAGATCTTCGTCCTTTACTTCTAATCTCCATCTATCTAGGTAAGTAACAGTCTTGCTTCTTTGATCTTCGAGACCATAATCAACTTGTCCTCGAGCAAACCATCCAACTCTTTCGTCAAAATAACGACGTTTCATGGGTGTTTTAGGAAGTAAAATCATAGAGTTACTCATCTCAACAGAAATAGAACCTACACTTCCATTGGATGGAGGTTTACTTGCAAAATATGTTTTTACATGCCTAACTTCTATATTTTCAGGATAACTACTTACCCTATCTATGTAAGAACGTGTTTTATCCATTCTTGATATTTTATATCTAGAACGATAAAACTGTGGAAATCCAAGAGGTTTAACATCGGTAGAAAATAAAGAGGTAGCATCAATAACAACAGCAGTAGTGTCTTTATTAAAAGCCTTTATTGGAAATGAAAATAGAACAGGCTCAAAGTTAGAGTTTACTACTGCTTCATGAACTGGTAGAATAGTATCTGCAACAACATTGTGAGACACTACTCTTAGAAGAATCTTTTTCCCTTTTCTTTGCCAACGAAGTACCTGTGTATTTGTTTTTCCTCCACCAAAACCTATTCCGTTGGCAGTTTTAGCAATTCTAGTAACCATTAACATTTCTCTATTTATTAGAGTGTCTGGAACTTCAAAAAGATATGTATCATCAGCAGAATGAACCTTAAATAAACCCTTGTCAGTTTTCATTTCTTTGGTCACCACTTTTCCATAGGGAAGGATAGCACCTTTTTTTGGTTTTGGTTTTGGTTTTGGTTTTTGAATTTCAGTAGTTTTCTTCTTCTTTCGTTTTTTTATTCTTCCAGTTTGTGCATCAACGGTTGATGTAATTCCTAGAAGGAAAAAAATCATAAGAATCTTTGTAAGTAATTTGTTTAGCATTTTAATCTGTTTAAATTAATTATTTATATAGTTTTTGACTAAATATTAAGCCAGTAGGTAAATTTTAAATTTAATGATCTAAACCTAGGGCTAAAGACAGTTGTGGCATAATTGTCATTGTATACTAGGAATAGGTCTGATAATGGGGCAACTCTCCATTGAAATCTTGTATTAATACTAAGATTTTCTCTTTGTGTACTGTATTGAAAAAAGGTTGACCAAAATATATTTTTGGTAAAAGTGATGTCAAATTTTGGTCCAATCAACCAAATAGAAGCATCTGGGTAAGGACCTGGTAGATCTATCTTATCGTAATTCATTTTAATAGATCCAGAAAAATATGGTTGTAATCTTAAAGATATAGATGATTCAAAAGAATATTTATTTCCATTAAAAAATTGCCCTATAGAATGGTTAATTCTATAAGATATTTTTTTACGTTGGTCAGATCTAAAACTTGCTTCAAAACTTGTATAGTAATAATTTTCATCCGCAGGTAAAGGAATTGCATCGTCTGTTCTTGTAGGATCAAAATCGTCATATAATTTTATATATCTATTAAACATTTGAAAACGTAATTGAGAAGTGTTTTGAAAATTTGCTTCCCATCTACTAATTATGGTGTAATCAGAGTTCTCGAAGTCTAGTTCTGGACGCCATATAGAAATAGGAATAATTGTAAATGAGTGGCGTTGAATTGTTCTATTTTTCGGCCAAAATTTCAACTCTATTTGAGGATTAATTTTAAAAATATCTGTTCTTCTAACAAAACCTAGTTCTGATTTATAATCATCTGCAACAAAAACTCCACTGAGTCTGATATTTAAAAACCTGTTGTTATACTGGGTTCTAAAACCAGCTGAAAAGTCATTGGAAGTGATACCTGGAGAAAATGATTTATGAAAAAAATATTTACCACTCCAAGTATTATCCTTGGAAGCCAAGCTATAATCAATTCCAAGTACTCGGTTGTATTTATCATTATTATCTAAAAATTCATAATCTTTGGTGCTTTGCTTATTGATAAAAAGAACACTTATGTTAGATCTACTAAATACTTTATGTTGAAGAGAAATTACAGAATTGTTTACTGTAGGGATTTCATTAACAATATCTTCATCGGTTTGCATGCTTAAAATACCAACTCTAAAATTATTATTTAATTTTCCACTCAATCTTACACCAGCAATAATTCTATTTTCAATATTTTTATCATTTATGTCTTTTGCAATACCAATTCGTCTAGAGAAAAAAGGATTTGAGTCTCTGCCATCTCCATAACTTCCAAACAAATCACTATTTTCAATAAAAAATTGCCTTCTTTCAGGTAATCCAACTTCAAATCGAGTTAAATTAGTTACTTGCTGATCTACTTCTACTTGTGAAAAATCTGGATTTAGAGTTAAGTCTAAATTCATGCTATTCGCAATAGTTAATTTAGCATCTCCTCCAATTTTTAAACTGTTATTATTGTTGTTGTATTCAAAATCTTTTGAAGTAATTGTGTTTAAAAAAGGGATAATAGAAACTGGAGATTTAGATTTTCCTAAAGGTCTATCAAAAATTAGGTCTCCCATAAAAGCAAGATTGAAAATATATTGATTTTGAGGGATATTAACCCATGTATTTTGCTCATTATCTTGAGTATCAAAATGGTAGGTGTTAAATCTCCATTTTGTCTCTCCCTCTTTGTATTTGAATGCAGATAGTGGAATTTTCCACTCTAAAATATAATAATTACCATGTATTTTTGATTCACCAGTCCATTTCGTGTCCCAAGCCATATTAAAACCTCTGATATCATTTCCGCCACCCGAAAGCAACATTTCTCTACGAACTCCGTATGGGTTTGAGCCAAATAAAAAAGCGTTAGTTCCATCATTAAAAGTATCAAACATGAGCGTAACGCTATCACTAGCACCTCCTCTGAAATCTCTGCGTAATGAAGGAATAATGTAATCTTTTCCTTTTGCATACACTTTTATGCCTACATATAAATTTCTGTCATCAAACATAAATTTGATTTCAACCTGACTTTTTGCTTGTGCTGTGTCTGTAGGAAAATACTGATAAAAGTTTGTAGCAGGGAGAACTTTACTCCATGAAGTTTCATTTAAAACACCATCAATTTTTATTTCTTCATCAGTGTATTTTGCTATCACCGATTTATTTTGTGATTGTAAAATCACAGAAAAAAACAAAAAAAAGTATAGAACTCTCATCTAACAAAAATTTATTTTTTTGTACCCTAATTGCTTTATTTTATAGGATGTCAAAGTAAAACTAAACCTTAAAGTTTTTTCACAAATATTAGTTAAATTTATTTTTTGAAAAATAGCTAAAAAGTAGGTTTCTATAATAAATTTTCTGTGTAGAAAAGAGAGAGAAAGTTTTTGATAGTTGGGCATGAGATAAAAACTAAAAAGAAAGCACAATGTTTGCAGTTAGTCCGGTGCTCTCAGGAACAAACCTACAGACACCTCCTATACAAACTAGTCCACCACGTTGTCTCCCATAATTTAATGCAAATCTTTGTGCGCCTAATGTATAACTCCCTCCAAGGTTATAATAATGAATTCTTTGGGTTTCATTATCATTTCCGTAGTTGTAAATATCATTTACATATACAGCAAATTTAGAATTAAGATTAAATTCTAAGGTACCACCAACCCAATTTTTTTTATCATCTTTAGACCATAAGTGTTGAGTTTCAAATCGAAGAGATTTTCCTATTCCCATTTTGTAGGTTGATTCGCTGACAAATATATCTGTTTCTACGATTCCAAAAGTTTCTTCTATATATCTCTTGTTATAATATTGATTTACATAATAAAATACTGAACTCCAGTCACTAGACCATTTCTTCCTAATTTCTAAACTAATATCAGAGAAATATTTTTTTCCAAATTTCAGAAAGTCAGCATCATACTCAAAATTTAAATAGTCATAATCACCGCTTAATCCAGCCCAGTATGACATATTTAAAGCAATTTTTGTTCCATATTTCCCGCCTAATGTAGTTTTCTTTTTTAGTGTGTAGAATAAATCAACTTGTCCTCCAATTTCACCAATTTTTAACAATGCAAAATCTTGAAAAGAAATTTGAGGTTGAGCTTGATAAACATAGATGTTTGTGAGTAAATAATCGTGCTGTTTTGTCAAGGCAGGGATGTAATTCATTATATTTTGATTAAAGATATTCCCCGTGGCATTTCTCTCAGAATAGAAAGTCATATTTTCAATTCTTCTAAAATTAGCATTTATCCCAAAACCTTTTTTTCCATATCCGATATCAAAAAGGAATGCATTTCCTGGTTTTGTATTTCTAATTTTATCAAAAATAATAACAGCGTCACTACTCTTAGAAACAAATTCTGCACTAGAGTAGAAATTATTTACAGAAAAGTTTAACCTACTTGAAAAAGCATTTGTTAGATCATTGAAGTTATAATCTGTGTCATCATTTTCTTCTTTTCTGCCAACATAACTTAATCCTATATCTAAGTTCCATGAGTTAGACTTAAGCATAGATGAAATGTTAAATTCTGAATTAAATCCATAAATACTGGCATCTGAAACATCAAAACCACTTCTCTGATTTCCGTACAAAGCAGACAAGGTCACGTTTTCTGTTGGATAAAACCTTATTCTACCTCCCCTCAATGCATTATTTATTCCTAATTGACGATCTTCCCAGGAGCGAAGAATTAAACCACTACCATATTGTTCGTAAAAATATCCTGCAGTAGCCTCAATTTTTTTTGAAGTATACTTTGCATAATATAGCGCAACATTTGAATTATTAAAATCAGGAGAGTAGTTTAATAGACTCATTGGCTCATAACCCTCTGCTTGAACCCCAAAGGAAAATTTTGATATAGAATAATCAATTTTCAAATAATTATTAGATCTAAATCTATTTTTTTCGGTAAAGTCTCCTGTTTTTTCATCATCAACATAATATTGTGAATTGGATTCGAAACCAACAGTGAGATTGTCGTTTTGTTGGGCTTGAACAAATACTGTAAGAAAGAATAGTTTTAATACTAATAATTTTCTCATTTTTTAAGTATTAATTAGGGATTAGTTTTTGTTTTTTTGTATCACCTCAAAAAGTTCATCTTCAACACCTGGTGAATAACCAGAATGAATGTAAATAATCTCAGTACCCTTTAGTATATATGTCTGAGGAATTGTAGAAATATTTAACGCTCTTTTTAATTCTTGATTTTTATCTAATAGAATTTTATAAGGCCAATCTTTACCATTAACCATTGGTCTAATTCTTTTCTGTGTTCTAGAATCATCAGTAGAGATTGCTATTAATTCCATGTTTGAAGTCTCTTGCCACTCATCATATATTTCACTGATAGCGTCTAATTCATTAATACAAGGAACACACCATGTAGCCCAAAAGCTCAAGACGGTGATCTTATTTTTTGAAATTTCATCTAAAACTTTCAAAGATTTACCATCCAAAGTGAATAAGGTAGAATTTGGAACTGATTTTTGACTAAAAACAATAGAACAAAAAAGCATGCAGATTATGATTGAAAGTTGTCTCATAAGTAAAATAATCAGTAATGTATTTTTAATAAAGTAAATGTATATAAATTATTAATATCCTAGGTTATAATTTTTAGTTTTGTATCTTTGAAATTGTAAAATCCTCAATAGTTTAAACAAATTATTAATCATTATTCATATAAATATAAGTTGCATTATGAAATTAATAAAATTTTACCTTTTATTCACTTTAGCAATTCTTCTAGGTTGCTCAACATCATCAGACAATAGTACTAATCCACAACCACCATTTGGTCCAGACTATATTTTGTTATCGTCTGATCAAACTATTGTAGAAGTTGGGGAAACTGTGACTATGAATGTTGTTGATGACGAAGATTTTGATATCACATCCCAATCAACAATAATAATAGAGGGATCAGCAATAGCCGGAAGTACTTTTACTCCTACTAACTCTGGTAGTTATGAAATTAAAGCAACTTATCAATCTGTGACTAGTAATAAAATATATATTACTGCAAATTTGCCTGTCGTACTTAGTAGAATAGATGTTAATTTATCTGAACCTGCAATTTTCCCCGGGGGTGTAGTCACTTTTTCAGCCTCTGCAATTTATAGTAACAATACTTCAGAAGATATTACCTCCGAAAGTGAGTTTTACGTAGATGATGTTCTAATATCAGGAACTGAATACACGGGGAACCAGGTTGGTACCATTGAAGTAAAAGCAGTATATCAAACAATATCAAGTGATTCTTTCCAAGTTCAAATTGTAGATCCGTCTACGCTTCCATCAAATTTCTCGAAAAAAGCTGTTATTGAGGATTTTACTGGTACTTGGTGTGGTTATTGCCCAAGAGTATCCTACGCGGCAAGCTTAGTTGAAGAACAGTCAGATAAGGTTTTTACAGTTGGTGTTCACAACGGGGATGTAATGGCTAATAGTTTTGGTAGTGCACTAGAAGATATGTACAATATTTCAGGCTTTCCAACAGCCTACGTAGATCGTGCATACCAATGGGACTATCCAGAGCCTAACAATATTAACCAGGCTTTAGAAGCCGCAGAAGGGACTGTTAATGTTGGTTTGGCTATTGAATCTTCATTAAGTGGATCTACTTTAGATATAACCATTAAACAAGGTTTCCTCGAAAATATGAGTAACGTAAAATTACTTGTTTTTGTTTTAGAAGATGGTATTATAACAGATCAATCTAACTATACAAGTTATTATGGTGGTTCAAGCACAATTACTGATTTTGAACATAATGGAGTTTTAAGGTATGTTGCAACAAATATAATGGGAGATGCTACACCTTCTATATTAGGAATACATGAACAATCATTTAGTGTGAATTTAAGTTCTTACGGTGTTTTAAACCCTTCAAATACAGGTATCCTTGCGATGCTAGTTAATGATACAGCGAGAGTTTTGTATAATGCTCAATATGCTCCATCAAATGAAACTCAAGATTTTGATTAATTTAGTTAGCAGTTTAATAAAAATAAAAAATCAGACCTTAAAAAGTCTGATTTTTTATTGTAGAAATTTTTATTGATTAGCTATGAAAGAAATGGATATCTATAATCTGAAGCCGATACAAATGTTTCCTTTATTAATCTTGGTGAAACCCAACGAAGTAAATTCTGAGCAGATCCAGCTTTATCATTTGTCCCTGAAGCTCTTGCACCACCAAAAGGTTGTTGACCAACTACTGCACCTGAAGGTTTGTCATTGATATAAAAATTACCAGCACAATTTTCTAACATACGGGTGGCTTCAGTTATGGCATATCTGTCAGTTGAAAAAACGGCTCCTGTTAGCGCATACTCTGAGGTAGCATCTACTAAACTCAGCGTTTCATTCCAGTCACTATCTTCATATACATAAATGGTTACAACTGGTCCAAATAATTCTGTACACATGGTAGTGTATTTTGGATCTTTGGTTATAATTACTGTTGGTTCAATAAAATATCCTTTAGACTTATCATAGTTTCCTCCAGCTATAATTTGAGCATTAGGATCTGTTTTAGCAGCATCTATGTATGAAGCTAGTTTGTTAAAAGATCCCTCGTGAATTACTGCTGTGATAAAATTCCCCATATCTTCAGGAGATCCCATTTTGAATGAAGCTACATCCTCTTTTACATAGTCAATGATTTCATTTGCCAATGATGATGGTAAATAAATTCTTGAAGCAGCTGAACATTTTTGTCCTTGAAATTCAAAAGCACCACGGGATATACCAGTTGCTACTTGTTTTGCATTCGCTGAAGGATGGGCAATAATAAAATCTTTCCCTCCTGTTTCTCCAACAATTTTAGGATATGTTTTGTAAATGTGAATATTTTCTCCAATCTTTTTCCATATATCTTTAAATACATGAGTAGATCCTGTAAAATGAATACCTGCAAAATCTGGGCTTTCTAAAACAGTATCAGTGATCATAACTGGGTCTCCATATACCATATTAATGACACCATCTGGAACTCCAGCTTCTTTAAAAATATCCATTAATACCTTTGCTGAAAATATTTGATGATCAGAGGGCTTCCATACTACCGTATTTCCCATTAAGGCAGCACATGCAGGTAAGTTTCCTGCGATGGCTGTAAAGTTAAATGGAGTAATAGCATAAACAAAACCCTCTAAAGGGCGATATTCAATCCTATTCCAAATACCTTCAGAAGAGTCTGGTTGTTCATCATATATTTGAGACATAAATTCTACATTGAAACGCAGAAAATCTATGTATTCACAGGCTGCATCAATTTCGGCCTGGTGCACAGTTTTTGACTGTGCAATCATTGTAGCGGCATTTATTTTTGCTCTATATGGTCCAGCTACTAATTCAGCTGCTTTTAAAAATATGGCAGCTCTTTGTTCCCATGGCATTTGAGACCAGTTTTTTCTTGCTTCTAAAGCGGTGTTTATTGCATTTTCCACATGTGACTGTTCTCCTAGATGATATTGCCCAACAACGTGTTGGTGGTCATGAGGAGGTGTCATATTTCTGGTGTTTCCGGTTCTAATTTCTTCATTTCCAATATACATTGGTACATCTACAGATCCTTTAAAATACTCAGCATATTGTTTTGCAACAGCTTTTCTTTCAGGAGAACCAGGAGCATATGATTTTACGGTTTCGTTAATTGCGGTTGGTACGTGAAAAAAACCTTTTCCCATTTTGTCTGTTTTTAAGTTGTAATCGTCTAATTTAATGTCGCGAAGTTACAATTTATTTGTTAGTTTTGAGACTGTTAACTTTTACAATAATTTTTTGTTTAACTCATTACAAGTATGTGTACAGTTACTTATTTACCTCTAGAAAATGATGGGTTTATCTTAACATCTAATCGAGATGAAAGCCCAATGAGAAAAACAATTCCTCCAAAAAAATATGTAGAGAATGGTGTTGAACTTGTTTATCCAAAAGATCAATTAGCTGGGGGAACTTGGATTGGTGTAAGTACTAAAAATAGATTGGTTTGCTTACTAAACGGAGCATTTAAAAAACATGTACGAAATTCGTATTATAAAATGAGTAGAGGTTTAGTAGTAAAAAATATATTAACCGTTACAGATGCAGTTGCTTACATTAAAGGGTTTAATTTTAATGATATAGAGCCTTTTACAATTATAATGGTAGATTGGAATGATGGTCTAGATACCTATGAGCTGGTTTGGGACGGGTTTGTTAAGCATTTTAAAAAATTAGAGCAAAAACCTAAAATTTGGTCTTCATCTCCTTTGTATGATACTCAAATGAAAAAGGAAAGAAGGGTATGGTTTGATGAATGGTTAGCGCAAAATAATAAATACAATCAAAATAAAATTTTGGAATTTCACCAAAATACAGATAAAGGTGAGAGGCAGATAGCAATTAAAATGAAAAGACTTTTTGTAGAAACAGTCAGTATTACTTCTGTAAAAAAAGAGAAAAATCTTTTAGAAATTCAATACTTTGATGTTTTAAATGAACAACAAGAAACACTTATTTTCTGATAGAGTGTATAGGTAAGAATTGATAGAATCACGAATCCTATTACACTTAGGATTGTAAAAATGAAGTTTAGAAGACAAAACTTTATGAATATTTTAAAACGTATATTTCAGTAATTAGCGTTCTCCATTATATTGAATGGATCCAACCCCGATAACTCTGTCAAATAAAGACCCAAAAGCTTTGTGATACACAATGACGGTATATATATTTTCGGTTTCTGAGAAATCACCTCTAATATCTGCGTTTGAAATTAAATTTTCTGATGATTTTGTGACAAATGTATAATTGTAAAAACCTTGTTTTAGTGGAATATTACAATAATAATTGTTGGTAGATGTATCAAAAATCATTCTATTTTCCTCAGTAAGATTAAAATTATTAAAAGCACCATACACATATACATCTTTATCAGAAATCTCTTGGTTAGCTTGTAGCAAAAAATGCATCATTGCATAATCTGCCTCTGTTTTAGGATTGGTAGTTTCTATGTTTCTGATAATGAAGTAGCCATTAATATCTGGATTGTAGGAGTAGGATTTGAGTCCTCTGTTTGTATAAGGATATAGGAAGTTATGATAGATTTCTTTTCGTTCAGATCGAATAATATTTACACTGGTGTTACTAATATTTTTGTTGTCAAAAAACAGGTATTCATTTCCTCCTAAAAAATTTGTCTTATTAGTGTATTTGTATATGAGAAGGTTTGGTTTGTAGAATTGAGGTCTAATTTCAGTGATTGCAGTTTTCCAATTTTCATTTTTTAAAATAGCAACATGAACTTCTTGTGAGGGATTGTTAATCTTAACTTGTGGATGATTCACAAGAAAGTTAACTGTTTGTTCTTTATCCATAACAGATGTATTTCTACTTCTACTAACGGAAACACCTACAGTTGCAATATTTTCATAAAGGGTAAATCTTCTTGAAAAAATGAGTTCTCCAACATCATCTAAAACAGATAGGAGATAGTTTCCGCTTTTTGTAATTCTTGTATTTTGATTAGGGAATTTTACAGAATAGTGAGTGTAATTTTGAAATGTATTAAAAGAATTTTCGACGTTAAAAATAATATTAGATTCAAAACCATTGATATACTGATTGGAAATTAAGTTACTTTTTTCCCAATTGTGAGTCATTAATTCTATCTTGTAATAATAATCTTTTTGGTCTCCATCTAAATCATCAAAATTTAATTCAAATGTTTTTCCCAAAGGAATAATATGATTAAAAGTAGACTCATTTGTATGGAGAAACTGAATGGATTTTATATTATTAGGAGGAATTTTTTGCGCATTAAAGCTAACACATAATGATATAAAAAATAAAGGGAAAAGTATGTTTTTCATGAAAAAATAAATTTTATATCTTATAATTTATATGATGTTTATTATACAAATTTAATTAATAAAAAACTAGGGATAAATAAAGTCTATTTAGAATAATTATAAATAAGTTTAAATACTTAATTTAAAGCTTCTTTTGTTCTAACATCCTATGCAAAATCTGTAAATTTGCATGATTTTTTTAGATAATTAAATTCCGATTATAACATGTCAAAAGACATTCGTATCAAAAAAGGTTTAAACATTAATCTAGTTGGAGAAGCAGAACTAACAACTAGTAACATATCTGTAAAAGGTATGTTTGCTTTAAAGCCAGAAAACTTTCATGGAATTATCCCAAAACTAATAGCCAAAGAAGGAACAGAAGTTAAAGTTGGAGAATCCCTTTTTTACTCAAAAAGTGATGACCGTATTTTATTTTCCAGTCCAGTAAGTGGAAAAGTTAGTGAGATTGTTCGTGGAGCAAAACGTAAAATAGTTTCCATTAAAATATCTGCTGATGGAAAGCAAGATTTTAAAAATTTCGGGAAGCAAGATGTTGATACCATGTCTGCAGAAGAAATTAAGAATCACTTTTTAAACGCAGGTTGCTGGCCTTTTATAAAGCAAAGACCTTTCGACATCATAGCCAATCCAAACCAATCACCCAAATCAATTTTTGTTTCAGCATATGCAAGTTCGCCACTAGCTGCCAACTATGATTACACTTTGGAGGGAAAAGAAAAAGAGTTACAGGCAGCTATTACAGCTATTTCCAAGCTAACAACAGGAAAAGTACATGTATCTGTAGGAAAAGATTCAAATTCGCCATTTTCTAATTTATCAAATCTAGAACTTCATAAAGTATCAGGACCTCACCCTGTAGGGAATGTAAGTACTCAAATTTCACAGATAGACCCAATAAATAAAGGAGAAGTTGTATGGGTAATTAATCCTCAAGATTTAATAGTTATTGGAGAATTATTGTTAACAGGAAAATTTAATATCACAAGAACTCTTGCTTTAACGGGTTCACAGTTTGATAAACCCTCCTATGTTACAGTTGTAGCGGGTGCATCAATATCAGCTATTGTTGACAACAATATAAATTTAGAAAATACAAGAATTATTAGTGGGAATGTTCTTTCAGGAACACAAGTTTGTGAAGATGGTTTTTTAGGATATTATGACAATCAAATTACAGCGATTCCTGAAGGTGACGATTATGAGTTCTTTGGATGGAACAAACCTGTTTTTAATAAAATTTCTCCTTCAAGAGCTTTGACTTTTTCTTGGTTAACTCCAAAGAAAAAATATGATTTAAATACAAATACAAACGGAGAACACAGAGCATTTGTGGTTACCGGTTCCTATGAGAATGTATTTCCTTTAGATATGTTTCCGTTACAGTTTTTAAAAGCGTGTATGTATCAAGATTTAGATGAGATGGAAAATTTAGGTGGTTATGAAGTTGCACCAGAAGATTTTGCACTCACAGAATTTATTTGTGTCTCTAAACAACCTCACCAACAAATTGTGAGAGAAGGTTTAGATTTAATGAAAGAAGAGTTAGGCTAAAAAAAGATAAAAATGAGCTTAAAAAGTAATTTACATAATTTAAAAGAAAAGTATAAAGGAACAAAGATGGCTCCAGCGTTCAACGCTATCCATACTTTCTTATACTTACCAAATGAGGTAACTCACAACGGAACTCACATCAAAGCAGCAGATGATTTAAAGCGTACCATGAATACTGTAATCATGGCTTTAATTCCATGTTTGTTGTTTGGTATGTTTAATGCGGGATATCAACACTATGCAGCAATAGATGCAGCAAAAGGAATATCAACAGAATTTTCTTTACTAGGAAGTTTTATTACCTGGGATAATTTTTGGATTGGAATCATTAAAGTACTTCCTCTAGTAGTTGTTTCTTATGGTGTAGGGTTGTTGGTTGAATTTATTTTCGCTGTGATTAAAGGTCATGAAGTTGAAGAAGGATATCTAGTTACAGGTATGTTAGTTCCATTAATTGTTCCAATTGATACTCCATTATGGATGCTTTCAGTAGCAGTAGTTTTTGGAGTTGTTATTGGAAAAGAAGTATTTGGTGGAACAGGGATGAATATTTTAAACCCAGCACTAACCATTAGAGCGTTCTTGTTTTTTGCTTATCCAACTTGGATGAGTGGAGATAAAGTTTGGGTGTATGATGCGGTGAATAGAGTAGGGACACCAGATGCAATTTCTGGAGAAACAATTTTAGGAAGCTATGCTCAAAATCAAGAAATAGTGTATTCTTATTCGGACATGTTCTTTGGTTTTATACCTGGTTCAGTTGGAGAAACTTCAACTTTTTTAATTCTGTTAGGAGCCGCTTTTTTAATCTTTACGAAGATAGGTAGTTGGAGAATTATTCTTTCTACATTTATTGGAGCTGCTGTCATGGGAATCATTTTTAATCAAGTAGTAGCAGCAGATATCATTACAGACTCCAGTAAGTTTTACGGATTAATGAACACCGAATGGTGGCAACACTTAATGATTGGTGGTCTGGCATTTGGGGCTGTCTTTATGGCAACCGACCCTGTAACAGGATCTCAAACAAATAAAGGAAAATGGATTTACGGTTTCTTGATTGGGTTTATTTCAATTATGATTCGTGTTTTTAACCCAGCTTATCCAGAAGGGGTATTCTTAGCCATTCTTCTGATGAACGTCTTTGCTCCCACAATAGACCATTATGTTGTTCAAGGGAATGTAAAGAAAAGACTGAAACGTTTAAAAGCTAAAATTGCATAATTATGTCTAAAAAAACAGATAGTAATTCATACACAATGATATTTGCCATAGGAATGGTATTAGTCGTTGGATCTTTATTAGCTTATTTAGCGTCGTCTTTAAAGCCTAATATTGATGAAAATAAAAGAATAGAAAAGCAACAAAACATTTTATATGCTATGGGTGTCAATGAAAATGATGCATCTAGCGCTTCATTTGTTTCCACATCAGTTGCTGGATCAGAATTTAAAAAATATATCAAACAACAACTAGTTATTAAAGGAGCCGATATTTCAGAAGATGAGAAGGCTTATTTAATTGATGTAAAGAAAGAAAAATCAAAAGCAAAAAACGGAGGCGTTAGAAGATTACCATTATTCATAGGTGAAAAAGATGGTAAAACCTTTTATGTTGCTCCTATAAGAGGGAAAGGCCTTTGGGATGCTATTTGGGGATATGTTGCCATGGATCAAAATATGATAGTACAAGGAGCGTATTTTGATCATAAAGGTGAAACTCCAGGTCTAGGTGCTAACATCAAGCAACGTTATTTCATGGATGACTTTATAGGTGAGCATCTGCTAGACGCTTCAGGTAATTTTAAAGGAATTACTGTAGCTAAAGGAAATAACGATCCTAAAAACAACGATAAAACAGATTATGAAGTAGACGCCATTGCTGGAGCAACCATTACAGGTGACGGTGTTTCTGCGATGATAAAATCTGATTTGAAATTATATGTAGATTATTTCAAAACTTTAAAACAATAATTTTATGGCACTTTTATCAAAAAAAGACGCAAAATTAATCACAGACCCTTTAACAGATAACAATCCAATTACAATACAGGTATTAGGAATCTGTTCTGCATTGGCAATTACAGCCGAACTACAAGCTTCAATTGTAATGTCTGTTTCAGTATTATTTGTTCTAGGATTAGGAAATGTAGTGATCTCATTGATGAGAAATATTATTCCATCAAAAATTAGAATTATTGTTCAACTAATTGTAGTAGCAACTTTAGTAATTATTGTTGATTTAGTTTTAAAAGCCTTTGCTTATGAACTAAGTAAAACACTTTCGGTATTTGTTGGACTAATCATCACAAACTGTATCATTATGGGTCGTTTTGAGGCATTTGCTCTTGGGAATGGTCCTTGGAAATCTTTTTTAGATGGTATTGGAAACTCTTTAGGATATGCAGTTATTTTAATTATTGTTGGTTTTTTCAGAGAGTTGTTGGGTTCAGGAACTTTACTTGGAATTCAAGTATTAGGAGATCCAATCGAAAAAACAGGGTTATATTCAATTGGATACGAAAATAATGGATTCATGTTATTGTCACCAATGGCACTTATTGTAGTTGGACTAATCATATGGGTTCAACGTAGTAGAAATCAAGCACTAATCGAAGAAAATTAATAAATATGGAACACTTAGAATTATTTTTTAAATCGATCTTTATTGACAACATGGTATTTGCAACATTCCTTGGGATGTGCTCTTATTTAGCCGTATCAAAAAAAGTAACTACAGCTGTAGGTTTAGGAGCTGCTGTTATCTTTGTTTTGGCTGTAACAGTTCCATTAAACTGGTTGTTAGACCAATATTTATTACAAGAAGGAGCCTTGGTTTGGTTAGATCCAAAATATGGAGTAGATGGTAGCGAAACACTAGACTTAAGTTTTCTCTCATTCATAATGTTTATTGCAACCATTGCAACAATGGTTCAATTAGTTGAAATTGTTGTTGAAAAATTTTCACCTTCTCTATACAATTCTTTAGGAATTTTCTTGCCATTAATTGCTGTAAACTGTGCCATCCTTGGAGGGTCTTTATTTATGCAGTCACGTGAGATTCCAAGCCTAGGATTAGCATTAACATATGGTGTAGGATCAGGTATTGGATGGTTTTTAGCCATTTTAGCAATTGCAGCTATTCGTGAAAAAATTAGATATTCCAGTGTCCCTCCAGCTTTGAGAGGATTGGGAATTACATTTATCATCACTGGTCTTATGGCTATTGGATTTATGAGTTTTGGAGGAATGCTAACTGGAGGTGATGAAGATACAAAAGATCAAACTACAGATGCAGCTAGTCTAATTAAATTAGAGCCTAGCTCCGAATTAACTGACAAACAAGTTACTACAGAGGTTGCAGTGAAAGAAGATACTAATGTAGTAGCAGAAAATATTAAAGAAACAGAAAACTAGTATGATATCATTAGCAGCAGGCACCACAGGAACTATTTTAGCAACCGTAGCAGCTTTTTTACTGATTACCTTGTTATTAGTAGCATTATTATTATTTGTTAAGCAAAAATTATCTCCATCAGGTCCAGTCACTATTACCATTAACGGAGAAAAGAAAATTGAGGTAGCTTCAGGAAGTACACTTCTAACTACTCTAGGAAATGAAAAGATTTTTTTACCATCAGCTTGTGGTGGTGGAGGTTCTTGCGTTCAATGTGAATGTCATGTAAATTCAGGAGGAGGTGAAGCCTTACCAACAGAAACTCCTCATTTCTCAAGAAAAGAACTAAAGCATGGAATTCGTTTAGCTTGTCAAGTTAAGGTAAAACAAGACATGGATATTTCTATTCCAGAGGAAGTATTTGGAATAAAGAAATGGGAAGCAACTGTTGTTAGAAACTATAATGTTGCCTCTTTTATTAAAGAATTTGTTGTTGAGATCCCTGAAGATATGGGGTATAAAGCTGGAGGATATATTCAAATAGAAATACCTAATTGTGAGATAAAGTTTTCTGACATAGACATCACAGCTCACCCAGAAGAGCATGAAACACCTGATAAATTCCAGGCAGAATGGGATAAATTTGGTCTATGGCCTTTAGTAATGAAAAATAATGAGACAGTAGAAAGAGCTTATTCAATGGCCTCTTATCCTGCAGAAGGTAGAGAGATCATGTTAAATGTTCGAATTGCTACTCCACCATGGGATCGTGCTAAGAACGGATGGATGGATGTAAATCCAGGTGTAGCATCCTCTTATATTTTTGGCCAAAAACCTGGAGATAAAGTTATCATATCCGGACCTTACGGAGAATTCTTTATTAATGAATCAGAATCAGAAATGTTGTATGTTGGAGGTGGAGCTGGTATGGCGCCAATGCGTTCTCATTTGTATCATTTATTCAAAACTCTAAAAACTGGTCGTAAAGTAACTTACTGGTATGGAGGTAGATCAAAAAGAGAATTATTTTATATAGACCACTTTAAATCTTTAGAAAAAGATTTTCCAAACTTTAAGTTTTACATGGCCTTGTCTGAACCAATGGAAGAAGACAATTGGAAAGTGAAAGATGGAATTGAAGGAGAAGGAGATGGATTTACTGGTTTTATTCATAATTGCGTTATAGATAATTACTTGAATCTTCATGATTCGCCAGAAGATATTGAATTGTATTTCTGTGGACCACCACTTATGAACAAAGCAGTACAAAAGATGGGTGAAGATTTCGGTATCCCAGATGAAAACATAAGATTTGATGACTTTGGAGGTTAATCTTAAGTAATTACAACAATAAAAAAACCAGCTGTATTTGCTGGTTTTTTTATTTTAAAATTGTTTCTAAATGGTAGATTGGCTCATTATTTTCGTATTCAAATAATTTAGAATAATCCATTACATTAGGAACACTATCTAATTCACATAAATAGGAAATAACTGCCGTTAGTCCATTAAATAATAGTTCTTTATCTCTAGGGTTTCGTGGTTTTTGATTATAGTGGCAAAGAGGTGTTTTAAAACCACATGCTTCCAAAAATATTTTTTCAATTTGTAAAAGTTGTAGTGGAGTATATCCATTAAATTTTCTTTCTAATTTTTGGTGAACAGACCCTATGTAATTAAGTTGCAATGATCCATGATCATTAGAAAGATGTTTCCAGCTGTTATGATTATCTAATATATTACCAACTGCACAAGCAGCACAATCCTCTGGATCAAGAGAATTATTATGGAAGGCTTTGTATAATTTAATGATTGCTTCTTCTAGTCTCTTTGGAATCTTCATTTTTTTTTTGAAGTTGGGTTTCAACCTAAAATTACAAAATTTTTTCAATATTCAAAAGGTCATTTCTTCGATTAAGTAGTTAAAATTTCATTAAGTAACTTAATGAAAGTCAACTAATCAAAAATTACATCAATTTTAGAGAAGCACAAATAAACAAGTTACCTTTGTAAAAATTTTTCATATGACTACTTTTCAAGAGTTAGATTTATCAAAACAACTTTATAACAGTATTGAAGAGTTAGGGTTTACAAACCCAACTCCTATACAAGAAGCTGCTTATTCTGTTGTTCGTTCTGGTAAAGATGTTGTCGGAATTGCTCAAACAGGAACAGGAAAAACATTTGCTTATATGATTCCTATTCTTAGAGACTTAAAATTCTCAAAGCAATTAACTCCAAGAGTACTAGTAGTTGTGCCAACTCGTGAACTGGTATTACAAGTTGTTGAGGAAATTGAAAAATTGTCTACATATATAAATAATAGAGTTCTGGGAGTATATGGCGGAACTAATATAAATACACAAAAACAAGCTGTAGCTCAAGGGACTGATATTATTGTTGCCACGCCTGGAAGATTATATGATTTAGCACTAAGTAATGTTCTAAAATTAAAATCAATTCAAAAATTAGTGATAGATGAGGTAGATATTATGCTAGATTTAGGCTTTCGTTTTCAATTGCTAAATATTTTTGATTTACTACCGAAAAGAAGACAGAATATTATGTTTTCAGCGACAATGACCGATGAAGTAGATACACTAATTACAGATTTTTTTAAAGCTCCACAGAAAATTTCAGTTGCTTTAAGTGGAACTCCTTTAGACAACATTAAACAAACATCTTATTTAGCTACTAATTTTTATACAAAAGCAAACTTGTTAAATTATTTACTAGCAGACAAAGAGGAATATAGTAAAGTCTTGGTTTTTGTTTCCAATAAACGCAGAGCAGATTTATTATTTAATTCACTTGAAGAAGTTTTTGGATCTGACAGTTGCGTGATACACTCTAATAAAACACAAAACTATAGAATACGTTCAATTCGTCAGTTTGATGAGGGAAGTAATCGAATTTTAGTTGCTACAGATGTAATGGCCCGTGGATTAGATTTAGATGGTATTACACATGTTGTAAATTTCGATACACCTTATTTCCCAGAAAATTACATGCATAGAATTGGAAGAACTGGACGTGCAGAGCGTGAAGGGAAAACAATTCTATTTTCGACAGAAAAAGAGCTAGAATCAAAGGAAAGAATTGAAGCATTAATGAAGTATGAAATTCCAGTACTTTACTTTCCAGAGGAGGTAGAAATATCAAAACAATTAACAGAAGAGGAGAGGCCCAAAGAAGACCAAGAAATTTCAAAAAATAGAGTTTCCGAGGAATACATTCCAGGACCAGCTTTTCATGAAAAAAGTCAAAAAAACCAAAAAACAAATCAAGGAGGGTCTTACAGAAGAGAGATAGCAAAAAAGTATAAGAAGCCAAAAACTCGTGGTGATAAAAATTACAATTTGAAAAAAAAGAGGAAGTAAAGAATATGACTAAAAAAAGAATTTAAAATAATAATGCAAGTATTAACACAACAAGAACTTCATAACCTTGCCATGAATATAGTAGGTAAGAAATTAGAAAAAATGGGTTATGAATTCCAAGCTATAAACAGTAAGTTAAAAAAACACCCTCAATTTGTCTTATTTAAAAAAGGAGAACCTACTATTTTTGTATTGGTGAAAGCCTCTAATAATATTCAGAATCCGGAAGAATATGATGTTTTATGGATGGAAACATTCAAAGAACATGCAAAAAAGCAAAATGCTAAAGTTTGGTTTGCTGGTGTTGGAATTGCTAATGCAGAAAGCATTGAAAATCCTGTTTTTAAAAACCAACCGTATTACGTAGCTTTTGAGGATTTTATTAAAATTTTAGAATAAAAAAAAGCACCACTATGTGTGATGCTTTTTTTATTTTTTATAAAATAAGTTTTTACTCAGCTTTGGTTTCTAGCATATCAAAGAATTGGCCAATTTTTGGTAAAATTATAATTTTGGTTCTTCTGTTTATAGATTTATTTGCTGGGGTATCGTTAGGTGCTAGTGGCACATAGCTACTTCTTCCTGCAGCTATTAATCTACTTGGTTCTACTTCAAACTTAGATTGCAACACTCTGGTAATAGATGTGGCTCTTTTGGTAGATAAATCCCAGTTATCTTGTATAATGTCATTGTTAATTGGTGTAGAATCTGTATGACCTTCAATCATCACATCCATTTCTGGCTGACTGTTGATTACTGTAGCTACTTTTTCTAAAACCGAATATGCTTTTTCAGTTATTGTATAACTACCGCTTTTAAATAATAATTTATCTGAAATAGAGATAAAAACAACGGTTTTTTCTACATTTATTTCGATGTCTTCGTCGTCAATACCATCTTTTAATTCCTTTTTCAAGTTGAAAGCTACAACTAAATTTAAAGAATCTTTTTTAGTAGCAGCAGCTCTAATTCTATTAATGTACTTGTCTTTTTTACTTAATTGAGCTAGTGTTTCTTTTATATTATCTGTAGCTCCTTGAGTTAATACAGTCAAGTTATCAACATATTCTAGGGTCTTCTTTTTATCATTTTTTAAATCAGCAATGATATTATTTAAGTTTATTACATCAGCATCACATTTTTCATTATCAATAACACATTTTGTTAAACTATTTTTTACCGCTAGAAGTTCATCTTTAGTTTTATTGTGTTTAGATTGAAGTGTTGCATATTCTTTTTTAGAAATACAAGAACTTGCAAAAATTGACGCTACTAATATGATTACTATTTTTTTCATTTTTTTTAGTATAGAAATTTACTTTACAAATTTAAAAATATTGTCCTTATAATAGGGGTTATTAATAAAAATTTATCAACCATTCATAAAAACTTTATATTATATCTTTGTATCCTTAAAATTTAACTCATGAAAAAGGCTTTTTTTGTTTTTTTACTTTCTTCATTTTTTACTTTTATCTCGTGTAATAATGAGATTGATACACCGATAAAACTTCAAGGGTTTGTTTTTGGAACGACCTATAATATAATTTATTATGATGTTACTACTAATTTTGAAGATGACATTAATCAATTATTCGCTGAAGTAAATCAATCTACTTCAACTTACATGTATTCATCAGATATATCGAGAATTAATAGAGGAGAAAAAGATGTAAAAGTTGATAAATATTTCCAAGAGGTATTCAATAAGTCAACTCAAATTTTTAATGAAACTAATGGTTATTTTGATCCAACTGTTGGAAATTTAGTCAATGCTTGGGGATTTGGACCAGAAAAACCCTTAAACAATTTAGATAGTAGTAAAGTAAAAGAGTTAATGCAATTTGTGGGTTTCAATAAAGTGAAACTAGTTGATAATGAAATTATTAAAGAGTACTCTGAAACATATTTTGACTTTAATTCTATCGGAAAAGGATATGGTTTAGACGTTATCGCTAGATTTTTAGAAACTAAAGGGATTAAAAATTATTTAGTTGAAATTGGGGGTGAGGTTAGATTAAAAGGGACCAAACCAACTGGGAAGTTATGGACCGTTCAATTAGACGATCCTAACACAGATGGATCACGCTCTGCTTTTAAAAAATTAAATTTGACCAATATCTCTATGGCAAGTTCTGGAAATTACAGAAAATTCAGAATTGACAAAAATGGAGAAAAATATGTACATACAATTAACCCCAAAACAGGCTATGCAACTGAAAGTAACTTGTTAGCTGCAACCGTTATCGCAGAATTAGATTGTGCTGATGTGGATGCCTATGCAACGGCTTTTATGGCTATGGGATTTGAAAAAACCAAAAATTTTTTACAAGCCAAGCCTTCTTTAAAAGTGGTGTTGATTTATGTAGATGAAAATGGTAAGTTGCTTGAGTTTGAGAACTAATTTTTAAAAACTACGGGTAATAGTTCACCTTCCATTAATCTGTATCTTCTTGAAAGCTCTGAAGAAATTTTTTGTGAATAATTAACTTCTTCAACTATAAAACCAATAGATCTTAATTTGGTAAAATAATCTAGTCCATATATTCGCACATGATCGTATTGACCAAATATTTTTGCTCGTTCTTTTTTATCGGTTATTGAGTTATCCTCAAAAGTTGTTTCTCTATTTAAATCTTGAGGAATTTGAAAAACTCCCATTCCTCCTTTTTTCATAACTCTGTATAATTCTTTCATAGCTTTCGTATCATCTTGTATGTGTTCTAATACGTGATTACAAAAGATAATATCAAAAGTATTTTCTTCAAAAGGTAAGTCTGTTATATTCGCCCTTATATCCGCTATTGGAGAGTTTAAGTCTGCAGTAATATATTCATGCTCTAAGTCATTAAAACGATTTACAAAACATTGTTCTGGGGCCATGTGTAACACTTTTTTCTTGGTTGTGAAGAAGTCAGTTTCATTTTTTAAGTATAGCCACAACAATCTATGTCTTTCTAAAGAAAGTGTACTAGGAGATAATACATTTTCTCTTTGATTTTCATAGCCATAGGGTAAAAATTTTCTAAAACTTCTATTATCTATCGGATCCGTATAAGAATTACCTCTTAAGTAAAAGGCCATCAAGGGTCTAGCTACATAACTTAATTTTATAAGTATTGGGCGAGGTATTGTGTTTAATATGATTTTAAATAATTTCAATAAATTAGATTACATGGGTGAGATACGGAATTCATTTTCTTCATCACTACTTATACCCAATGCTTCATAAATATATTTAAATGTGGATAAGAGTTCTGGTTTACCGTTAATTATAGCTATATCATGTTCAAAATGAGCACTTGGTTTCCCATCCTTAGTTAAAATAGTCCAACCGTCACTAAGTTGATTTATTCTATGTGTACCCATGTTAATCATAGGTTCTATAGCTACTACCATACCGTTAATCAATTTTTTTCCTCTTCCCCTTTTACCATAGTTTGGCATCTCAGGATCTTCATGCATTTTTTTTCCCAATCCATGACCAACCAATTCTCTCACTACCCCATAGCCTCTATCTTCACAATATTTTTGTATGGCATACCCAACATCGCCTATTCTATTCCCTGCTTTTAATTCTCGAATTCCCTCATACAAGCTTTGTTTGGTTACCTCCAATAGTTTTTGTGTTTCTTCTTCTATTTCCCCAACTGCAAATGTATATGCATGATCACCATAAAAACCATTTTTTAGAGCACCACAATCAATAGAAATAATATCTCCTTCTTGTAGAGGTTTGTCATTTGGGATTCCATGTACTACTTGTGCATTAGGGCTCATGCAAAGTGTATTTGGGAAATCATATAAACCCAAAAATCCAGGGATAGCATCTTGAGAACGAATATATTCTTCAGCTATTTTGTCTAAAAATAAGGTAGTAACTCCTGGTTTAACCTCACTTGCAAGAATGCCAAGGGTTCTAGAAACTACTAGAGCACTTTCGCGCATAATTTCTATTTCTTCTCTTGTTTTTACTTTAATCATATGAAAGTATTAGGAAAGTGTAAAGATAAATTAATTTAAAAACATAGGGCATGAAACTTTACCCTAGAAAAGCCAAGAACATACAACACTAGATGGTTTTATTTTTGGTAGGGATGTTTGTAATTACCTCCACGCAAGATTTTTAAAATATCTTTTTCTATTGTTTTTTTGGAATGTTCTACAAAGCGACCAATCTCTTTGCCATCTCTAAAAAAAATAAATGTAGGAGTATGATTTATCGCAAATCCTTTTTGAAGATTAGTTGGAGTTTTCTTTCCAATAGTAATTCCAATCATTTTAAAATCATTTTCAAGATCAAATCCAGCTAACTCCATGATCTTATAAAACCTTGGGAGTTCTCTTTTACTATCATGGCACCAACTTCCAATAAAAGATTTAATTGAAATATTTTTGAGTTTTTTTTTGATTTTCTGAATTGTTTTTGGGTCTGCAGTATACGCATCATAATTTTTTGAGAACCAATCTTTGTATTTTCCATTTAAGAAATCAGACTTTTTAAGATACCCAACTAAATTACCATTGATATTTCTCTTTTCTTGCGCATTGACCAATAAAAACGAACAGAAGAAAATTACAAATAAAAGCTTCTTCATTTTAAAGTAGTGATTTTCTTGTCATTTCTTTTGGTTGTTCAATACCCATTAATTCTAAGATAGTGGGAGCTATATCTCCAAGTACACCATTTTTTATTGATTGAATTTTTTTATCAATAAGAACTATTGGAACAGGATTTGTTGTGTGAGCAGTATGAGGGCTTCCGTCTGGATTCATCATCGTTTCACAATTTCCATGATCAGCAATCAGAAGGGTTGTGTATCCATTTTGTAAGCCAGTAGAAATCACCCCTTTTGTGCATTTATCAACCGTTTCACATGCTTTTACTGCTGCGTCAAACACTCCTGTATGCCCTACCATATCTCCATTAGCAAAATTCAAGCATACAAAATCTACTTCTCCCTTTTCTAACTCAGGTACAATAGCATCTCTTATTTCGTAGGCACTCATTTCTGGTTTTAAATCATAGGTTGCTACTTTTGGTGACGGACAAAGAAGTCTTTTTTCTCCATCAAATTCTTTTTCTCTTCCACCTGAAAAGAAAAAAGTAACATGAGGGTATTTTTCAGTTTCAGCGATTCTGATTTGTTTTTTATTTGCGTTCTCTAAAACTTCCCCCAACGTGTTTTCAATATTTTCACTGTTGTAAACCACTTTAATGTCTTTGAAAGTTTTATCATAATTAGTTAACGTAACAAAGTATAATGGAATTTTATGCATGTTAAATTCCTCATTGTCATTTTGACTCAACACTTCTGTTAATTGTCTTCCTCTGTCTGTTCTAAAATTGAAGAAAATGACAACATCATCTTTTTTAATAGAGGTTTTAGGCTTATCGTTTTCATCAACCATTATTATAGGTTTAATGAACTCATCTGTTATCTTCATATCATAACTTTTTTGAATACTCTCTGTTGCGTTAGTTGAGTGTTCTCCAATTCCATTAACCAATGCATCATAGGCCAATTTCACTCTTTCCCATCTATTATCTCTATCCATTGCATAGTATCTGCCAGTAACAGAGGCTAATTCTCCGGTAGTACTTTTCATATGCTTTTGAATATCATCAATAAAATAAGCACCTGATTTTGGATCACAGTCTCTTCCATCAGTAAATGCATGAAGAAAAACATTTTTCACTTCATGATCATTAGCAGCACTAAGTAAACCCTTTACGTGATTGATATGTGAATGAATTCCTCCATTAGACACCAACCCCAATAAATGCACATTTTTCTGGTGATCTCTAGCATACTTGAAAGCATTTAACAATTCTTTCTCTTTAGATAATTTACCTTCTCTAACGGCAATATTAATTTTTGCAAGATTTTGATAAACAATTCTACCAGCACCTAAATTCATATGACCTACCTCAGAATTTCCCATTTGACCCTCAGGCAAACCTACATATTCACCATCGGTTCTTAATTCTGAAGATGGATATGTATGATATAGTGAATTTATATATGGTGTTTTTGCATTAAAAATTGCAGAAACTTTTGGGTCTTGGGTAATTCCCCAGCCGTCTAAAATTAATAAGATTACTTTCTTGTTCATGATGTGTTTTGAATTGTAAAAGTAAGAAAGATTTTAAGGTATTTATTAAAATTTTGCGAAACCGATTCAGTAATTCAATATGTATATAATACTTCATCAATTGATTACGACTATTTTTATTTTAACTTCTATTGGGAATTGATCACATTTATTGATTCAATAATTAATTTAGCGTACCAAAACCATGCTAATTCCTATATTTATCCTTATAAAATGTTTAATTTTACGAAACAAATTTATCAACAAAACTATTATGAGTTTATTTGGAATGTTTAGCCATAAAGAGGCTACAAATAAAATTGAGGAATATTTGAAAAAAGGAGCTATTATTTTAGATGTTAGAACTCTTCAAGAATGGAATGAGGGGCATATTAATGGCTCAGAGCATATTGTTTTAAATTCTATTCCTGATCATATAGAACGTATCAAAGGATTTCAAAAACCTATAATAGCAGTTTGTAAAAGTGGCGGTAGAAGCCAGAGTGCTACAGATTTTTTACAACAACATGGATTAGACATCATCAACGGAGGTCCTTGGGGCAACGTTTCGAAATTTATAGAATAATCCTCAAGGTAAGTTTTTTAAAAAGAGATGTGAGCGTATTTTTTTTTAAGGATTTCGATTTTTTCTTGAAGAGAAGATAAAAATTGCTGCTGTTTTTTTGAATCGGGGTTGAATGGTTTGTGTTCAAGACCCCTCTGAATTTTTATAACTTGCTTTTTTAGATCTATTGCCTCATCCGATAACCAATTTTCATAAAATTTTCCCCAAATATAATTTATCGCTATTTGATTTGGATGAATCATGTCTTCTTTGTAGAAACGATAATCACGTAATTCATCCATCATGATTTCATAACTTGGAAAATAGAAAGTATTTTCTTGATTTTTTATGATTTGATGAAGGGCTGAAATTAAATGAGATTTACTCTGTTGATTTTCAATAAATCCATCTTTTAAATGACGAATAGGGGATACAGTAAAGATGAAATTTATATCTGGATTAACTTTTCTAATTAAAGAAATTATTGATGAAAGGCTATTATTAATTTCGGTAATTGGTAATAGCTCTTTTTTAAATTTATGTTGAGGAACTTTATGGCAGTTAGTAACAATTTCATCAGATTCCAACAAACGATACACCCAGGATGTTCCTAGCGTAATTACGATATGAGTACTACTTTTTAAAGCTGTATTTATTAATGCAGATGCTTTGTTAAGTTTTTCTATAATCTCCTCTTTTGATGAGGAACTCAGTTTTGAATGTGCTTCAAAAGACTGCCATCGTTCATTAAAATAAAAGATATCTTTTTCAGTATATTCTTTTTTACAAAGGGCATTTTTAATAATTGTTTCTATTGCTTTTGGATGAAATAAAATGCCAAAAGGATTAAGAATCGATTGAAATTTATGATAACTTAATTTTTGCCCAATATTATCTGAAAAACAAGAGCCCAGTAGAAATATCTTTGAATTGTAATCTATAGGGTTACAGGTGTTTTTAGAAAACGGTATGTGAGTTTGAAGATTAATAAAACTGGTTTTAACTTGAGTTCCCTTTTGTATTGATTATTTTTAATTTTTAATAACTGACGGATTAATGTTAATCCAAATACATAACTGCCTTTTCTAAAGCTTCCTGAATTCCTAAGGGGTTTTTTCCACCTGCTGTTGCAAAAAATGCTTGACCACCTCCGCCACCTTGAATATACTTTCCTAATTCTCTAACAATAGTTCCTGCATTTAAATTTTTACTAGCTACAATTTCTTTTGATACATAACAGGTTAAAATCGCTTTTCCATTTGTCTCAGCTCCAAACAATAAGAATAAATTTTTAAACTCACTTCCTAATTCGAATGCTAGCGTTTTGATACTATTTGCATCTAAATCAATTTTTTTTGCTAAAAATTGAACTTCATTGATTTCTTTAAGTTCATTTTTCAAATCACTCTTTAGATGCTTAGCTTTTGCTTTTATCAACTGATCTAGTTGTTTCTTTAATGCACTATTTTCTTGTTGAAGGGCAAGAATTGCTTTAACAGGTTCTTTGGGATTATTAAGTACGTCTTTAATCTCTTGGTAGCTACTGTTATTTTCTAGATAATATTCTTTAGTGGCATCCATAGTAATTGCTTCAATTCTTCTTATACCAGCAGCTACAGCTCCTTCAGATTTAATTTTGAAATGCCAAATTTCTGAAGTATTTGGGACGTGAGTTCCACCACATAATTCAATAGATTGTCCAAAACGAATAGACCTAACTTTATCTCCATATTTTTCACCAAATAAACTTATTGCACCATCAGCAATTGCTTCTTCTTTTGGGATACTACGTTTTTCTTCCAATGGAAGTTTTCCTTCAATTCTCGAATTCACAAAATATTCCACATCATGTAACTCCTCTGAAGTTAATTTGGAAAAATGAGAAAAATCAAACCGTAAATGTTTAGAATTTACAGCACTTCCTTTTTGTTCAACATGTGTTCCTAGTACTTCACGTAAGGCCTGGTGAAGTAGATGAGTTGCACTATGATTTGCTGAGGTTCTATGACGTTGCTTTTCATCTACAACAGCATTAAAAGGCTCCTCTAGATTTTTTGGTAAGTTTTTTGTAAAATGAATAACAACATTGTTCTCTTTTTTAGTATTCAAAATATAAAGCACATCTCCATGGATATCTTCCAAATATCCTTTGTCGCCAACTTGTCCTCCGCCCTCTGGATAGAAGGGGGTTTGGTTAAAAACTAATTGATACTGATCACCTTCTTTTTTTGATGTAACTTTTCTAAATCGAGTAATTTTTACCTCAGACTCTGTTGCGTCATAACCATCAAACCCTATTTCAGGAATATTGCTAATGGAGGTCCAATCATCAGTTGAAGATTCACTTGCAGAGCGCGAACGTTCTTTTTGTTTTTTCATTTCAATATGAAAATCGTCTTCATTTAAAACAAACCCTTTTTCTCTTAAAATTAGTGAAGTTAAATCTATTGGAAATCCAAATGTATCATACAACTCAAAAGCTTTTTTACCTGAAACTTCTTTAGAATCTGAAGTTTCGATAATTGTATCTAACATTATAAGTCCTTGATCTAATGTTCTTAAAAAAGAGGTTTCTTCTTCTTTAATTACATTTTCAATCAATTGTTTTTGAGCTTTTAATTCTGGAAATGCAGTTCCCATTTTTTCAGAAAGAATGTCTATCAATCTATACATAAAGGGTTCTTTTTTATGTAGGAATGTAAATCCGTAACGAACAGCTCTTCTCAAAATTCTTCGGATCACATAGCCTGCACCTGTATTACTAGGTAATTGTCCATCAGCAATTGAAAAAGCAACTGCTCTTACATGATCCACAATTACTCTGATTGCGATATCCTCTTTTTCATTTTCACCATAAATTACAGAAGAAATTGCTTCTATCTCTCTGATTAATGGAGTAAAAATATCTGTATCATAATTAGATTTTACATTTTGTAAAACCATACATAGACGCTCAAATCCCATTCCTGTATCTATGTGTTTTGCTGGTAAATCCTCTAGGGTTCCATTAGCTTTTCTATTGTATTGCATGAAAACCAAGTTCCATATTTCTACAACCTGAGGATGATCTTTGTTGACCAAATTTTTTCCATCAACAGCTGCCTTTTCTTCATCAGTTCTAATATCTACATGAATTTCAGAACACGGTCCACAAGGTCCTTGTTCACCCATTTCCCAGAAATTATCCTTTTTGTCTCCCAATAGAATACGATCCTCAGGAACAATTTTTTTCCAAAGGTCAAATGCTTCTTGATCTATTGGTAAATTATCTTCATCTAAACTGCCTTCAAAAATTGTGACATACAGAATGTCCTCAGAAATACCATAGACCTCAGTTAGTAGTTCCCAAGCCCATGTTATGGCCTCTTTCTTAAAGTAATCCCCAAAGCTCCAATTTCCTAACATTTCAAACATGGTATGATGGTAGGTGTCATATCCAACCTCTTCTAAATCATTATGTTTTCCAGAAACTCTTAAGCATTTTTGAGTGTCAGAAATTCTTGTATTTTTTGGAATTTTATTTCCTAAAAAATATTCTTTGAATGGGGCCATCCCAGAATTTGTGAACATCAACGTAGGATCATCTTTCAAAACCATAGGTGATGAAGCGACAATTTGATGGGATTTTTCTTTGAAAAAATTTAAAAAATGTGAGCGAATTTCTTTAGATTTCATAAATCAAAAGTTAATTTTCTTTTACCGTTAATGTTAAAAATTTATACTTGAAATGAGTCAAAGTTATAGTTAGTGAAACATTTTGTAAATTTGCTTTTGTTAATTTATAAATTACTTTTTAACCAGTAGTTTACAGTAACAAAAGTAGCATATTTAGATTTATGGCAAAAGTAAAATATTATTACGACTCAGATACCCTAAGCTATCGTAGAGTAGAAAAATCAAAAGGGAATATTTCCAAGATCATTATTCTCAGTTTTTTTGGTGTTATTTTAATTATGCTCTCAGGTTTTATCGTACTAAGTCAGTTTTTAAAGACACCAGATCAGCTTTCTCAACAAAGAGAATTAGAAAATCTAAAATTTAATTATGAACTATTAAATAAAAGATTAGACGAAAGCTCCTCGGTACTTTCTCAACTTCAACAAAGAGATAATAATATTTACAGAGCTTATTTTGAAGCTAACCCAATACCAGAAGAACAACGTAAAGCTGGTTTTGGAGGTGTGAATAGATATAGTTATCTCAATGGTTATGACAATTCTATACTCGTAAAGAATGTCACAAAAAAACTAGATATCCTATCAAAACAAATGGTTGTTCAATCAAAATCTTTAGATGAAATTGTTTCTTTGGCTAAAGAAAAAGAAAATATGTTGGCCTCAATTCCAGCAATTATGCCAATAAAAAAAGAAGATTTATCTTATGTTGCCTCTGGTTTTAAATATAGAATGCATCCAATTTTAAAAATTAGAAAATTCCATAAAGGAATGGATTTTAAAGCTGCAACAGGAACACCAATTTATGCCTCAGGAAATGGGAGAGTGTCTTTGGCTCAGCGAAGTGCAACTTTTGGTAAAGTTGTATACATAGAACACGGCTTTGGATACAAAACGGTGTACGCTCACATGAGTAAAATTGCTACTAGAAAAGGAAGGAAAGTGAAACGTGGAGATATTATAGGATATGTAGGAAATACCGGAAGATCTGTTGGTTCTCATTTACATTATGAAGTACATAAAAACGGTAGGGCTTTAAATCCTATCAATTTCTATTATGGAGATTTAACTCCAGAAGAATTTTTAGCAATGCAAATTGCTTCTGAGGAAGAGGGCCAATCCTACGATTAATACAGCAATATGCACATAGATTTACCCGAAAAAAGATATTATAAGATAGGAGAGGTGGCTAAAGCCTTTTCTGTAAATACTTCATTGATTAGATTTTGGGAAAAAGAATTTGAAATTATTAAGCCCAAAAAAAATGCAAAAGGAAATCGTTTATTTACTTCCAACGATGTCTCCAATTTCAAACTTATATATAACCTAGTTAAAGAAAGGGGTTTTACTTTAGAGGGGGCGAAACAAAAATTGAAGAAAAATCCGCTCGGTACGATAAACAATTATGAAATCGTAAGTAGATTAGAATTTGTAAAAGCGGAGCTAATTAAGATAAAAAATCAATTATAAAATACTATGCACGCATAATATTTTATAATTATTTGTCCTATCTTCGTAGCATTAAGATAAAATAAAACATCAATTTTTAAAAACATTAGATAATATGGCTGAAAAATATGTTGACATAGATACACTAAAATATCTTCTTTATGATATTCACAATTTAGAGGAGCTTTTAGTTAGAGATCGTTTTCAAGATCATGATAAAGAATCACTAGACATGTTTATAGATTCAGTTAAAGAGTTTGCTGATAGAGAACTATTCCCGTATGTAAAAGAAATGGATGAAAATCCTGCTTACCATAAAGAGGGTAAAGTATTTGTTCATGATCAAGTAAAAACAATGATGTATAAGGGAGGAGAAATGGGCTTAATTTCAGCGCCATTTAATTATGAAGATGGAGGAATGCAAATTCCTTTCCTTTCACATACCGCTGCTACATATATTTTAGATGCTGCAAATAATCATTTACCTGGCTATGCAGGGTTAACTCAAGGAGCTGCAGAGCTTATTATTCATTTTGCAAATAAGGAACTAAACCAAACCTACGTGCCAAACATGCTTTCTGGACAATGGGGTGGTACAATGTGTTTAACTGAACCACAAGCTGGAAGTTCTTTGTCTGATATTGTTACAAAGGCAACACCTACCCAAGACGGCTATTATAAAATAACAGGCCAGAAAATTTTTATTTCTGGAGGAGATAACAATTTTACTGAAAATGTAGTTCATTTAGTTCTCGCTAGAATTGAAGGAGCGCCAAAAGGAACAAAAGGGATTTCTTTATTTGTTGTCCCTAAGAATCGTCCATCAAGTAATGGATCACTAGAATTTAACGATGTGACAACAGTAGCAGACTTTCAGAAAATGGGACAACGAGGCTACTGTACTACTCATCTAGGTTTTGGAGATGCAGACGACTGTAAAGGATGGATTGTAGGTGAGCCAAATGAAGGATTAAAGTACATGTTTTTAATGATGAACTCTGCTAGAATTGCGGTTGGAAGAGGAGCGTCTGGTATTGCTTGTGCAGCTTACCATGCTTCTTTACAATATGCAAATGAACGTCCTCAAGGTAGAAAGTTATCAAGTGACGGTAAGAAAAACCCAGCGGAGAAACAGGCCTTGATTATAGAACACCCAGATGTTAGAAGAATGTTGTTAATGCAAAAATCTGTTGTTGAAGGGTCTATGAGTTTGGTTTTTTTAGCAGCTAAATACTACGACATTATTGAAACTGCTACTTCACCAGAGGAAAAAGAGAAATACAATCTTCTGTTGGAAATGATTATCCCAATTGTAAAAACATATCCTTCAGAAGCTGGATCTGCTTCTGTAAATAATGGATTGCAAGTATTAGGGGGGTACGGTTTCTGTGCAGATTTTATTTTACAACAATATTACAGAGATATTAGAATATCTGCCTTGTATGAAGGAACAACAGGAATTCAATCTCAAGACTTATTGGGTAGAAAGGTAACCATGAGTAACGGTAAAGCATTGCAATTACTTTCTGCTGAAATTATGACAACAATTAAAGCAGCCTCAGCAATAGATGAATTACAATCTTATGCCAATACGCTAGGAGCAAAATTAAAACTTACAGAAAAAGTATTGGGTCATTTGATGCCTCATGCAATGAAAGGTGATTACGAACGATATCTTGCTGATGCTTCCATTTTTATGGAATTTTTTAGTCTTATAATAATGAGTTGGACATGGTTAGATCTAGGAGTACATGCAACAAAAGCTGCTAAATCTAATGGAACCTATTCAAAAGACTTCTATGAAAGTAAAATTCATACCATGAAATACTTCTTCACGTATGAGTTGCCAAAAACTACAGGATTATCTGAAATTTTATTGAATTCTGAATCCATTACCATTAAGAAAGAAACAGAACCTGTAATGTAATGAATACACATCAACAATTTAATTTAGAAGGAAAGGTAGCGATTATAACTGGTTCTAGTAAAGGAATAGGGAAAGCTATCGCAAAAGGATTGGCCGAAAAAGGGGCACAAGTAGTAATTAGTAGTAGAAGCCAAGACGCTTGTGATGAGGTTGTGAAAGAATTTTCTGAACTAGGATTAAAAGCAATTGGAATTGCTTGCCATATTGGTAAAGCAGCTCAAAGGAAAGCTTTGGTAGATCAAACAATTAATGAACTAGGACGTATAGATATTTTAGTAAACAATGCAGCTATTAATCCAGTTTTTGGACCCATAGAAGATGTAGACCCAGCAATTTTTGATAAGATTATGGATGTAAATGTAAAAGCACCATGGGCATTGTCAAATTTAGTCTTACCTCACATGCAAGAACATAAAAATGGAAGCATTATTAATATTGCTTCTGTAGAAGCTTTAACTCCTGGGTTGGGATTAGGATTGTATAGTACAAGTAAAGCTGCTATTTTAATGCTGACTAAAAATCAAGCTAAAGAGTGGGGTCAATACGGAATAAGAGCTAATGCCATTTGTCCAGGATTAATTCAGACAAAATTTAGTGCCGCTTTATGGACTAATGAAAAGCTATTAAATAAAGTGCAAAAAACTATTCCAAGTGGTCGCATGGGACAGCCAGAGGAAATGATAGGTATTGCTGTTTTATTAGCCTCAAATGCAGGTGCATACATGACAGGAGGAGTATACACCGCTGATGGTGGATATATGATCGCTGGTTAAAATTAAATAAACATATGAACTTCGAATATTCTCAAAAATCAGTAGACCTTCAAAAAAAACTTAGTAATTTCATTGAAAAACACATTGTACCTGTAGAAGATGAATTTTATGCTTTCCAAAAAGATCCAGAAAATATCTGGACACGTTGGCCTAAACTAGAAGTATTAAAACAAAAAGCTAAGGATGCAGGGTTGTGGAATCTTTTTTTACCCAAAGATTATGGAGATTTAAGCCCGGGTTTAACAAATTTGGAATATGCTCCTTTAGCAGGAATTATGGGGGAACGTATTTGGATTTCAGAAATTTTTAATTGTTCTGCACCTGATACTGGAAACATGGAAGTATTAGCCAAATACGGAAGTGATTCTCAAAAGAAAGAATGGTTAACTCCTTTGATGAATGGTGAAATTCGTTCGGCATTTTTAATGACTGAGCCAGAAGTAGCCTCTTCAGATGCTACAAATATTGAAACTTCTATTGTTTTAGATGGAGATCATTATGTAATTAATGGTAGAAAATGGTGGTCTAGCGGTGGTATGGATCCACATTGTAAGGTAGCCATAGTGATGGGGAAAACAGACCCAACTGCGCATCGCCATCAACAACAAAGTATGGTATTGGTTCCTATAGATACTCCTGGAGTAAAAATTATTCGACCGCTATCTGTACTTGGGTTTTATGATTCACCAGAGGGGCATGCAGAGATTGAATTAAACAATGTTCGTGTTCCTAAAGAAAATTTAATTTTAGGTGAAGGAAGAGGTTTTGAAATTGCTCAAGGACGTCTTGGGCCTGGAAGAATTCACCATTGTATGAGACTAGTAGGGATGGCTCAGTATGCACTAGAATTGATGTCTAAAAGAACCTTGGAGCGTGAAGCTTTTGGTAAGAGGTTTTATGATTTTAGTAGTATTCGTCAAGAAATTGCTATTTCAAAATGCGAAATAGAGCAAGCCAGATTGTTAACACTTTCAGCGGCAGATAAAATGGATAAATTAGGCAATAAAGAAGCAAAAGAGATCATAGCCATGATAAAAATTGTTGCTCCAGATATGGCTTTAAAAGTAATTGACAGAGCTATTCAAATTTTAGGAGGAAAAGGTGTTGGGCCAGACACGCATTTGGCACATTATTTTGCAATTGCAAGGATGTTGCGTTTGGCAGATGGCCCAGATGAAGTACATATGTATCAGTTAGGGAAAAGTGTCATTCGATCTTACGGAAAATTATAACTATGTCTAATCAAGAAGTTCGAAAAGGGGAGGAGTTACCAGAAAAAAATCTCAAAGAATTTTTACACCAACATCATTTGATTAATTCGCTTCAAAGTGAATTATTTGTCAAGCAGTTTACACATGGCTATTCTAATTTAACCTATTTAATATCTTTAGAGGATAAGGAATATGTGCTACGTAAGCCTCCAGTTGGAGCCATTAAACGTGGCCATGACATGAGTAGAGAGTTTAAAGTACAAACTGCAGTAAAAAAAGAGTTTTCTAAAGTCCCAAAGATGTTTGCGTATTCAAATGATGAGGCTATCCTTGGAAGTGAATTCTACATCATGGAAAAAGTAGATGGAATTATTCTAAACTTTAAAGAAGCTAAACATAGAGCCATCCCAGTACATGATTATAAAACCATTGCTAATACGTGGTTAGATACCTTTACAGAGCTACATACACTAGATTATAATTCGGTTGGGTTGTCTGATTTAGGAAAGCCAGAAGGTTATGTAAATAGACAAGTAACTAATTGGGGGAAACAATACCTAAAAGCAGCAACACAAGATGTTCCTGCAGCTCTTGAAGTTATGCAATGGATGCAAGAACATCAACCAAAAACCTATCAACATTGTTTAATACATAATGACTACAAATATGACAATGTAGTATTTAAAGATACTTCTTGGAAAGATATTACTGCTGTTTTAGATTGGGAAATGGCTACACTAGGTGACCCATTAATGGATTTAGGAACATCACTTGGGTATTGGACGTTGGCATCAGATCATGATTTTGTAAAGCAAGGAATTCCTTCTCCAACAATTTTTGAAGGGAACCCAATTAGAAGTGAAATAGTAGCTTCTTATTCAAATAAATCTGGAAGAGATATTCATAATATCGTATTTTATTATGCCTTTGGCTTGTTTAAAATAGCGGTGATAGCTCAGCAAATATATTACAGATATAGTAAGGGGTTAACCTCAGACCCTCGTTTTGCTCATCTAGATAAAGCCGCAGAATTATGCTGTAATTTAGCATTAAAATCTATAAAAACGAATTCCATAGATTAGTAATGAGTGAGCAAATAGATCAACAAAATAGTTTAAAAAAATTACAAGATTTTCCTGATGGACAACCTGTTTTTATGCTCAATTATTTGAATTATAAAGAAATAGTTAAAGAAACAGGAAAAACGGGTAAAGAAACGTATGCAGATTATTTAGGGGCAGCAGTTCCTTTTTTTAAAACTTTAGACGCGGAGATTATTTTTAAAGGATCACCGATTGCCACTATTATAGGGCCTTCAGAAGAGTCTCTTTGGGATGAGGTACTTATTGTGCGATATGCCAACAAAAATGAGTTTATGAAATTAATGGCAATGAAAGATTATCCCAGAGATCTTAGGTCTTTAGCATTGTCTGATTCTCGATTAATTTTTTGTAAATAATTTTTTAAATAAAATAAATACTCCTCTAGGGTGTTTAATTAATAATCATCTAAACAAACAAATCAAGTTATATGGAAGTAAAAAATAAAATAGTAATAGTAACAGGAGCTGGTTCAGGAATTGGAAAAGCAGCGGCAATTCATTTTGCTAGTCATGGGGCAAAAGTAGTTGTTTCTGATATTAATTTTGATAGTGCAAAAAAAGTAGCAGATCAAATTGTAACAAATGGAGGCGAATCGCTACCTATTAAAACAGATGTTACTAAGTTTCAAGAGGTAGAAGATTTAGTAAACCAGACCTTAAGTAGCTTTGAAAGATTAGATGTTATAGTAAACAATGCAGGAATTGGTCCTAATTTACTTCCAACACATAAAGCTAGATTAGAAGATTGGGATAGGGTAATTTCTGTGAATCAAACAGGAGTTTTTTATTGTATGAAAGCAGCTTTGCAACAATTTTTAAAACAAGGATATGGTAATATTGTAAATATTGCTTCTTTGGCTGGTTTGAAAGCTTCTCCAAATAATATCAGCTATAGTGCTAGTAAATTTGCTGTGGTAGGTATGACTAAATCTGCGGCTATGGAATATGCAACAAAAAACATTAGAATTAATGCGGTTTGTCCTGGATATACAGAGTCTGCTTTATTAGATCAGTTAATTAACGCAAAACCTGAGATGGATGCTATTCTAAAGAGTGTTATACCTATGAAGCGTTACGGAAAAGCCAGTGAAATTGCAGATGCAATAGTTTGGCTAGCATCTGATCAAACAAAATTTATGACCGGTCAAACCATTACGTTAGACGGAGGAACATCTTTATAGAATGAAAATATTTAATTAACTATAAAAACAGAATAAATGAAAAAGTGGCTTCCATTAATAATTATAGTTGTAATCCTATATGTAGGATACAGTTGGGCTAAAGGAATTAACAATACTGCAGTTGTAAATCAAGAAGATGCAAAAGCTGCATGGTCTAATGTAGAAAGTGCTTATCAACGAAGAAATGATTTGATAGGTAACTTAGTGAAAACAGTACAAGGTGCTGCAGATTTTGAAAAATCAACGTTAACTGAAGTTGTGAATGCTAGAGCTAAAGCTACCTCTACAACTATTAATGCCGGGAATTTAACGGGAGCTAGTCTAGCTCAGTTTCAACAAGCTCAGTCTGGCTTATCAAGTGCATTATCAAAATTACTAGTAGTAGTTGAGAAATATCCTGATTTAAAATCAAATCAAAACTTTTTAGAATTACAAAATCAATTAGAGGGTACAGAAAATCGGATTAAAATGGAAAGAGATCGGTTTAACGGAAAAGTAAATCAATATAATAAACATATTAAAGTTTTTCCAAACAGTCTTTTAGCAGGTGTATTTGGTTTTGAAGGAATGGACTTGTATTCTTCTTCACCTGGCTCAGAAAATGCAGTAGAAGTAAACTTTGATTTTAACAATAAAGAGTAATGTCTCAACTACATTCTTTTTTATCATCTCAAGACGAGGAAGCAGTCGTAAATGCAATCAAAGAAGCAGAAACTAATACTTCAGGAGAAATTCGAGTTCATATAGAGGCACACACAGATGAGGATCATTACGAACATGCACTCAAGGTTTTTGCAGAGTTAAAAATGCATAAAACTGAACTAAGAAATGGGGTTCTTTTTTACGTGGCTGTTAATGACCATAAGTTTGTGATTCTTGGTGATCAAGGAATCAATGATAAAGTAGCAGATGATTTTTGGGATAATACTAAAAAAATGATGCAAGATTATTTTAGGAAAGGAAATTTCAAACAAGGATTGGTAGATGGAATTTTAAAAGCTGGACATGAATTAAAAACTCATTTCCCATATGAGGCCGATGACATCGATGAATTATCTAACGAAATCTCTAAAAGCTCATGAAAAACATCTTATTAGTTGTATTTTTTGGACTTTTCTTTATAGGTAGTAGTCTAGCACAATATAAAATTCCCGCCACTCCAAATAAACAAACTAGTGTTTATGATTATTCTAAACTACTTTCTTCTTCTGAAGCAAGAAGATTAGAACAAAAATTACTCAGATATTCAGATTCTACTTCTACCCAAATTGTTTTAATTATTATTAATTCGTTAAAGGGAGAGGATATTAATTATCTAGCAGCCAATTGGGCAGAAAAGTGGAAAATTGGTCAAAAAGGGAAAGACAATGGTGTTATTTTAATGATGTCTAAAGATGATCGAAAAGTTGCCATTCAAACGGGAAGAGGTATCGAAGCAAGCCTAACAGACTTAATGTCCAAACGAATTATACAATCTAGAATTATTCCTGAATTTAAACGAGGGAATTACTATAAAGGTTTGGATAAAGGGACCGATGGAATTTTTGAGGTTTTATCAGGTGAGTTTAAAGAAACTAGAAAACCAAAAAGAAAGAATAAAGGATCAGGTTTTTCTGGTGTTATTCCTTTTATAGTCATGGTATTTTTATTTTTTATTTTTAGAAATAGAGGAGGAAGAAACGGAGGAAGAAAATCTAGTTCAGGAGCATTGTTAGATATACTCATCTTAAGTAGTATGGGTAGAAGTGGCGGATTTGGAAGCGGAGGTTCTTCAGGAGGTAGCTTTGGTAGTGGTGGATTTGGTGGTGGATTTGGAGGCGGAAGCTTCGGAGGTGGAGGTGCCTCTGGGAGTTGGTAAGTTAACCAAAAAACAATTTTTGATCTTGTGTAAAGTTAAGAGCTACACGATAACATTGAGCAACCTACCTTATGTCTTGCCCATTCTGGCCTTTTAGCAAACCAGTGTTCAAATTCAGGTTGTTCTTCGTAAGGTTTTTTCAGAATTTGATACAACTCTTCAATTAGTGATGAATCATTGGTCTCTACTTTATCAATGGCTAATTGAGCCATATAATTTCGAAGTACATATTTTGGGTTTACTTTGTTCATCTTTTTCTGACGCTCACTAAAAGGAATAGGCTCTTCCTTTAATCGTTTTGCATATTCAGAAAACCACTGTTGCCAATTGTTTAAAAGATTGTTATGTATTTCATCTATTTTATAAAAAGCATTTTCTACCAATTTAATTCCTTGTTCAGGAAATTCTTTTTTAAAATCACTTAACTTTCTGAAGAAAATTGTCATGTCTGTTTCGGATGCCTGTAGATTTTTTTCTAAAGACTCAATTAATAATAAATCATTTTTTTTAGCTAAGGTTAATCCTAACTTTGAGCGCATCATATGTAATGATTCTGTCTTAAAATCTCGTTGATATCTTTCTAGAATTTCTTCCAAAGGGGCAGCTTCATCAATTAAAGGGTATAGTGCATTGGCTAATTGATATAGATTCCATAATCCAATAGTCGGCTGGTTTCCATAACGATACCTTTTGTGCTTCTTGTCAGTGGTATTTGGTGTCCATCCAAGATCAAAACCTTCAAGCCATCCATAAGGTCCATAATCAATAGTAAGACCTAGTATAGACATATTATCTGTATTCATCACTCCATGAACAAAACCTACTCGTTGCCAATGAACTATCATTTCTAAGGTCTTGTTAGTTACTTCTTGAAAGAATTTTAGGTACACTTCTTTGCATGGATTACCTAAATGAGAAAAATGATGAAGGATGGTGTAGTCTGTTAATATTTTTAAATTTTTAAGATCATTTCTAGCAGCAAATATTTCAAAATTACCAAAGCGTAAAAAAGACTTGGCAACTCTAGAAACAATAGCACCCTTTTCATAAGCTGAGTTTCCGTTGTACATTACATCTCTTAACACTTGGTCTCCAGTTAAACTTAGAGACAATGCTCTTGTAGTGGGAACTCCAAGATAATGCATGGCTTCACTGCATAAATACTCTCTAACGGAAGATCGTAACACAGCCAACCCATCTGCTGTTCTAGAATAGGGTGTTGGACCTGCTCCTTTGAGTTGTAACGCCCAATTTTTAATTTCTCCTAAGTTTATAGCTCTTCCATCACCTAATTGACCGGCCCAATTTCCAAATTGATGGCCAGCGTAGCACATCGCAAATGGTTTTGAATTTTCTATAATGCTGTTGCCAGTAATTATCTCTAAAAATTGGTTTGATTGAATATCTTGATTAGAAAACCCAAGTTCTTTAGACATTTCACTAGACACATGAAGTAATCTAGGATTGGACGTTTTAATTGGTTTCACAAAAGAAAAGGCAGCCTCTGTTACTTGGCGTCTAGAATTTTCTTGAATAGGATCTCCAGGTAATTGATCAGTAAATTTATTTGTAATGTTTAGTTTCAGAATGTAATTTATTTAATCTATTAACTTATCTGCATGCATTGTTCTTAGTTTTTGCAATTTTGGATTGATTACAAATGAACAATAGCCAGAATTTTGATTATTTTTATAATAGGCTTGGTGTTCTTTTTCTGCCTCATAGAAGATTGATAAAGGACTAATTTCAGTCACTATTTTTTCATTATAAACAGGAGTTAATGCATTAATGACTGTCTGTGCAATTTCCTCTTGTTGTTCATTGTGATAATAAATAACAGAGCGGTATTGTGTCCCAACATCTGCTCCTTGCCGATTCAGTTGAGTTGGATCATGCGTAGTCATGAAGATGATTAAAATAGACTCATAAGAAATGATGTTTTCATCATAGGTAACTTGAATTACTTCTGCATGCCCGGTTAATCCAGAGCAAATTTCTCTGTACGTTGGTTTTCCTGGAGCATTCCCACCACTATACCCAGAAATAACTTTTTTGATCCCTTTTACTTCTAAAAAGACGGCTTCTGTACACCAAAAACATCCACCACCAAAAGTTGCTTGTTGTAGATTATTCATCTGTTTTCTTTAATCTTATAGAGGCAGAGTTTACACAATATCGTAATCCACTTGGCTCAGGGCCATCAGGGAATACATGCCCAAGGTGGCTGTCACACGTATTGCACAGAACTTCCACTCTTATCATTCCAAAAGAATCATCTTTTATATACTGGATGGCATTTTCTTCAATAGGCTGCGTAAAGCTTGGCCACCCAGAACTTGAATCAAACTTAATAGTAGAATCAAATAAGTTGGTATTACAACAAATACATTGGTAAATTCCTCCTTCAAAAATAGAACAAAGAGATCCAGTATGAGGTCTTTCGGTTCCGTGTAATCTGCTAATTTGAAATTGCTCTGGTGTTAATATTGTACGCCACTCTTCTTCAGTTTTTTCAACTCTTTTATTTGGTTTAGGGTTTCCATTCACCGAAAAGTGAATGACATCTCTCCATGTGATCATGCTTATCTATTTTATATAAAAATAATGAATTTGTCTTTAGTTTCAAATAACTTAACAGACGTTTTAATTTAGAAAACC
>Ga0209119_1000170_pt1 | contig 65455 bp, 58 predicted proteins | sample COG_03_FD_184747 | JGI IMG/M metagenome (GOLD analysis project Ga0209119, IMG submission 184747) | Pelagic Microbial community sample from North Sea - COGITO 998_met_03 (SPAdes) (version 2) | ecosystem: Environmental > Aquatic > Marine > Neritic zone/Coastal water | place: Helgoland, sampling...
AATACCCCCCAAGGGTATTTATAGTCACTAACTTGCTCCAGCAAGCTTGGACCGACCCGCAACGCGGGGAGCCCACAGGGTATAAATACCCCCCAAGGGTATTTATAGTCAATCCACCCGAGTGCACCATATACATAAAACCTCACTGCACGCAGTGGGGTTTTTTTGTATCTGGGGAACGACGGTGGTGAGAACCACTGTTCGACAAAGTTGCTCTAGCAAGCTTGGACCGAGCCGCAACGCGGGGAGCCCATTTATAAAGCCAAAGTACCTAGAGCCCCGAGCAGATAGTATTCGGCATCTCCTTACCGGATTCACCTCAGTATCCTAAGAAGAAATATGATTATGTGCCCACGAAACATCTTTTTAAGTTCACGGGCTCCCTCCCAAACCCCCTTATCTCGACGAACAACTTAAAATCTGTCATCCTCAAATAAAGCGGGCCGCGAAGATAAGAAAGCACGCATAAGGAGAGCATCAAAATGACCAAAGAAATCTACCATCATCAAGGCGAGAACCTTCCGCCTGAAACACATCATAATCAGCAGTCTATCTCCGAAGAAAACTTAAATAGCTATTGGCGGGCAAATCTTACCCTGCTGGCTAAGCTACTAAGCGTCTGGTTTATTATCTCCTTTGGCTGCGGTATTTTATTGGTGGACTGGCTTGATCAGTTCTCCTTTTTCGGCTTCAAGCTCGGGTTCTGGTTTGCGCAGCAAGGAGCCATCTATGTATTTGTCGCCCTCATTTTTATCTACTCATGGCGCATGAAGGTACTCGAACGTAGATTTGGCGTGGATGATGACGAGGAGCATTCATCATGACAACACAGATGCTGACTTACCTGTTTGTGGGTGCCTCTTTTATACTCTATATAGGGATCGCTATCTGGTCTCGCGCCGATTCAACCAAAGATTTTTATGTGGCCGGTGGCGGCGTGCACCCAGTACTAAACGGTATGGCCACCGCAGCAGACTGGATGAGTGCCGCCTCATTTATCTCAATGGCGGGCATTATTTCGTTTATGGGCCGAGACGGCGCGGTCTACCTAATGGGCTGGACGGGTGGCTATGTGTTGCTCGCCCTGTTACTGGCACCCTATCTACGCAAGTTTGGGCGATTTACCGTGCCAGATTTTATTGGCGAACGCTATTACTCCAAGACCGCTCGTATTGTTGCTGTGGTCTGCTTAATCTTTATTTCTTTTACCTATGTGGCCGGACAGATGCGCGGCGTAGGCATAGTATTCTCGAGATATCTTGAAGTGGACGTTAGCACTGGCGTGATTATCGGCATGGCCGTGGTCTTTATGTATGCGGTACTCGGTGGTATGAAGGGCATCACCTACACCCAGGTAGCCCAGTACTGCGTGCTGATTTTTGCCTATATGGTCCCGGCCATATTTATCTCGATTATGATCACCGACAACCCTATTCCACAGTTGGGTTTTGGCTCTGAGGTTAATGACGGATCTGGTTTGTCGGTATTACAAAAGCTCGATGGTGTATTAATGGATCTGGGTTTTAACGCCTATACAGAGGGCACCAAATCCACCATTGATGTTTTTGCGATTACCGCCGCCCTGATGTTTGGTACCGCCGGCCTGCCCCATGTGCTGGTGCGTTTTTTCACTGTGCCTAAGGTTTCAGATGCGCGCTTATCTGCCGGTTATGCGCTGGTGTTTATCGCTATTTTGTACACCACAGCACCAGCCGTTGCCTCCTTTGCGCGACTCAACCTAGTTGATACCGTGCACAACAGCAGCTATGAACAGGCACCTGAGTGGTTCAGTAATTGGGAACAAACCGGTCTGGTTGGCTGGGAAGATAAGAACGATGACGGAATCATGCAGTACAGTGCTGGCAGCAAAAACGAAGTCAGCATTGATCGCGATATTATGGTGCTGGCCAATCCGGAAATTGCCAACTTGCCCGGCTGGGTTATCGCCCTTGTCGCAGCTGGTGGTGTAGCCGCCGCACTTTCCACGGCGGCAGGGTTACTGCTGGTGATTTCAAGTGCTATCTCTCACGATGTTTTAAAGCAGACATTAATGCCCAATATCAGTGAGAAACAAGAGCTATTTTATGCTCGACTGGCGGCCGCTGTGGCGGTCTGTGTGGCCGGATTATTTGGTATCTACCCACCGGCCTTTGTGGCTCAGGTGGTGGCTTTTGCCTTTGGTTTGGCCGCGGCCTCGTTATTCCCTGCACTGTTAATGGGAATATTTTACAAGCCTATGAATAAAGAGGGCGCTATTACTGGCATGCTGGTTGGCCTAATATTTACCTTTACCTATATTGTGTATTTCAAGTTTGTATCGCCAGAATTTAACAGTGCTGAATACTGGCTATTGGGTATCTCGCCAGAGGGAATCGGTTTTATTGGTATGCTACTGAATATAATAAGCGCCTATGGGGTTAGTCGGGTCACCAGCCCACCGCCATTGGACGTACAAAATCTCGTGGATGATATCCGCATACCTGCAGGCGCAGGCATTGCTCACAAACACTAACACCCATAACTATAATAAGAGACCGACATGAATCTATCATTTAAGAAATGGATGACTCGTCTAGCTAAACTCACTGGGGTAATCGGTACGTTGGTTATAGCAGTACTGGTTTATCTAAGCCCTGAAAAACCCCCTGCTAGCCAAGCCTTTATCAATGGCAACGTTATCACCATGGATGCTGACAGCAGCATTGCCCAGGCGGTGTTTGTACAGCAGGATCGAATTGTTGCCGTGGGCGACAACGATCAAATCGCGGCGCTTATTACAGACAGCAGCATAGTTCATGATTTACAGGGTAAAACATTACTACCCGGCTTAATTGACTCTCACAGCCACTTTCCCGGGTCTGGCATCTCATTGTTTGTGGCCGATCTGCGCAGCCCACCGGTTGGCCTGATCACCAATATGTCTGCCCTGCTAAAACGCTTGCAAGAAAAAGCCAAAGACACGCCCAAAGGCGAATGGGTCACCGGCTTTGGTTACGACAATTTAATGTTGGATGAAGACCGCCACCCCAGCCGTGATGAACTTGATCAAGCCTTACCTGATCACCCCGTGTTTATATTGCATGTCTCAGGACATATGGGCGTCACTAATTCACTGGGACTGATTGCAGCCAATATTTCACAGGAGAGCCGCGACCCCAAAGGCGGCCATTATGGGCGTGATGCAACTGGGCGACTGAATGGGTTATTAGAGGAACATGCGGCAACTCCCCTTCAAGAACAGATGCTAGACCTAGGTGTCCTTAACTTTTTACGCATGGTTAGCTACTCGAGCGATGACTACCTAAAGACCGGCGTCACCTCCGCACAAAATGGCGCCATCTCTGCACAGATGGCCCAAGGCTTAAGTCTCGCAAGCCGACTTAACCTGACACCATTGCGCCTAGAGCTATGGCCACAGTTCGACACCTTCGGCCAGGCCTTTCTAAATGGCACAGCCAATGTCGAAGATTTTAATCGTGAAAAACTGAATGTTGGCGCTATTAAAATTATTGCCGATGGCAGCATACAGGGCCACACAGGCTATCTCAGTGAGCCCTATCATCTGCCGTTTAAAGGCGATGCAGACTATCGCGGTTACCCGAGGGTCAGCTATCCAGAACTGGCTGATTGGATCAGTCAGTATCACAGCGCTGGATTTCAATTAGCCGTGCATGGCAATGGCGATGCCTCTATCGACGATATCCTTGATGCCTTTGAAAAGGCCCAGACCGCATTTCCAAAAGAAGACCCGCGACTAATTTTAATTCATGCACAGATGGCGCGACAGGATCAATTGGCACGCATGAAAACCCTCGGCGTAACGCCTAGCTTCTTCTCGGCACATACTTACTACTGGGGCGACATGCATCGGGATGTCACCATGGGTGAGGAACGGTCCAGCCGAATAAGTCCGGCTCGCACCGCTATTGAAGAGGGCCTGCGCTTTAGCTCACATTTAGATACGCCTATTGTGCCGATGAGCCCATTGCTCTCAGTCTGGTCGGTTGTTAATCGACTCTCAGCCTCGGGGGAATTAATTGGTGGCGACGAACGCATAGAGCCAATGCAGGCACTGCGAAGCGTTACCATCGATGCCGCATGGCAGATCTTTCGCGAGAAAGACCTGGGCTCAATAGAGTCAGGAAAGTTAGCCGATTTAGTGGTGCTTGAACGTAGCCCATTGGTTGATCGATTGACCATCAAAGATATCAAAATCGAACGCACTATTATTGGAGGTGTCACTGTTTATCAGCAGTAACTAGGGCGACCAGGTAAAAATTGATCAATTTTTAGGCACTGATGAAAAATAGCGTCTACACTCAGTAAAAGTTGAGGAAAATGGCGCTTTGAACCCTATTAAAACCACGATTAGTCGAGCGTGTAAAAACTCGACATTGATTACAGTAAGAAAAGACAAATAAACATTAAATAGTTGGTGGCAACATGGATATTGCCTGCACTACTGACTATTGCTTAAGACATACCTATAAAGGAGTAACAAGGTGAGTAACGCTACGTCAGAACTTCCTGAAGAGCTTGAAGGTGCAAAAAAAATCTTCCTATCCGCTATCTACGGCGCAGAGTCTGAAGTCATTAACTCTGATCTTGCCAACCAATCTGATTTTAAAGCCAACTTTAAACGACGCCATAGTGATACCAACAATCAATGCCGCGGCAATGTCACTCGAGCTTTAAAAAAAGACCCGCGTGTCAGTAAATCAACACAAAGACTGGCGGATATCTTGGCGACACAATTATTAGCACTAACCGCGATTGATCCTGAAAATTCTTAGGCTCAACATCTAAACGCTAGCCAGCTCTTCATTTCATCAATCCCATCGCCATTTTTTGGCTCTGTATTGATTTATTCTGATGGTAACCGTTATATAAGATGACATATTTTTACCCATTCTACGTTTAAAAAGAAATGAACTTAACAGTATTGGCAGAGGCGCCGGATGATATTTGAAGAGGATGGCTATGAGAGGGTTTTAAAAGCTGCGCGTACCTTAGCCAATGGTGCAGGTAAAAGTCTGGGCAAAGTACTTATTGATGAGACCTTGCTACAGGAATGTCACAACTCCGCAGAATTCTCCTGCAACTTTCACGGCAACAGTGGCCCTGCTAATCATATTAAACAAATTGGACATCTGGTGTTTTGGATTTTAAAACTGCGTCCATTTTCATTTTCCTCTTCGCTGTCTAAACAACTAGCCCAGGCACTAAAACTAGATGATCATCTTTCTTTGATTGAGGCAGACTACAGCGAGCAAAAGAAGCGCGCCAAAAGCTTTTATCTCAATGAGCACCTCTGTATTGTTATTGCAGATCATCTTATCGCCAAAGGTTTCAAAGATATCCGTGATCAGCTCTCAAATAACGGACCAGAGAAAGCCAGATTAGAGGCCCTATTAAAGGCCAATAAAGCCAGAGTAGAACGTACCGCCGCCGATATGGCACTGTCTTTCAGAGAGCATAACTATAGCTCTCGCGGCATGGCAATGATGCTGCATCTAGCCTACTCCACCGGCTATGAGATATGACAGAGAGCCCCAACCCCGTTAAGAGTCGGAGAGTCCACTACCTAAAAATGGTGGCGTTGGTCTATATCATAGGTCTATGTCTCACCGTTGCCCTAGCCTACGGGGAAACTGTAAATCTGTGTCAGGGGCACTATATTGTGTGGGTTCCCTGCATATTTATTATTCTCGGATTACTGCAGAGCCTATTTGAGCTTCCCACAAAAAAAATTAAGGTAGGCACACCAGCGATTATTCTCAAGGCCATCGCTGGAGCCAGTGGTATTTGCTTAACGACCCTTGTGCGTCTTCGCCAGGTAATAGCACCCAAGTTTATTATTGCCATGAGCTTTGTGCTCACAGGCTGGTGGCTGAAAATATACCTACCCACCTTACTTGAACGCTACTTCTGCGCTATTTAAAAAATCCCCGCTCTCGCGAAAATATTCTAATCCCAAATACAAACTGACATAAAAAAAGGAGGCTTAAAAAAATGCGTTAGGGGTCGGACCCAACCAACCACCTTATTTTATTGAGTTTTCACCCAAAATCAGCCGCCTATAGTTATTTAAAGCACTGCTTTTGGCGCCAAAAATACAGATCTAAGAGACTCTTGGTACTCTCATCCTACACAGCCCTTCCTGCTCTTGTACGCGGTTGCGTGGCAATACCGTACATGCCCAGAAATAAAATATCTGTTTGCGCATGGCGGTTAGATTTTTTCTTAAAGCCTATATTCCCCCCTAAAAACAACACCTTTAAGCCATAATTAAATGTAATTACCAGATACATTTACCTATACCTCAATAAGTTGCGTAGGTCCGACCCCGTTCATGCGTAGGTCACTACTATTTTCTTTTTTTTCTGAGGGTGCCGCTGCCTCCATGCCAAGCTCCGACTCGCCAGTCTTATATTTAACTGACGTAAGCCTAGAAATGAAGCCTGATATAGCGTCTCTGCAAATAATTAGTAGGACTAGGAAAACAATAGTAAGCGAGTTATTAGAAAGGAATTCGGTAATTATCTTAAGTGCGTCTATTGCCATAGTTGGTGACTCGTTCATAGTTTATTCTTTAGGCCTAACGCCGCGCTCATAAGAAAATTAGGAACATAGTGAGTAATTTTTCCGAGTGCAGCGCTTTGTTAAACCATAACCCCTACCTATATGTAGAAGTCTTCATTGTTTTCTCTTGACCCACATGACCTTATAAAAGAACATGCGACGAAAACATATTGTATTCCTGTGCTATCCAGTATGTTCCATTCAGCACTAACATCCGGATCAATGTCAACGCCATGATCAGCGGCATTTCTAATCTGCCCTAGGTACTTACCTGCTTCCACTATCTTCTTGGGAAGGATATTGTTGGTTCTAAACTTGTCTAGTCTACTATTTAGACCAGTTGCACCCGTTAGATTAACCCCCATCCTTGTCGCCAAACGTGCCAGGTATGATTCGATAGCACTGGCGGCTTCAGCTACCGCTTCCGTAGGCTGATTGTTTCTTGCTTTTAGTAACGCACTTGATAAAGGATGAATCACTTCACCCCGGTCCAGAGTTTCTGAATAGTCACCAATTTCTGTTCGTATGCAAGCCTCTGATTCTGCAAGATCTGCACAGCTCTGAGCGATATCATGCAGTTGATTAGTAAGTGTGGAATCATTTGATATATACCGTCCGCCACCTTCTGATTGGATAGCTTTTGCATATGTACCTAGGCTAATTAGAGTATCTTTAATCTCCTCTCGGTGTGCATCCAGATCCAGCATTACTTTCGTCTGCTGCGCTGCAATGTCAGCAGAATCTGTTGCAAGAAGCCTCTCTCTAAACTTAATGAAGGGCAAGTAGGACTCAAGTAGAATTCTTAGGATTGCGGCTTTTTTTGATTCATCAGGTGTGCATAGAAATCTGATTAGGGGTGATTCTGGTTTATAATTACCTCCATCATTGGCAACAAGGCCTATGTCCAGCGCTAATTCAAGGGCGCTAGTCGCCTGTGCTCCAGACAGATCGCAGAAATCTTGTATAAATTGTATTTCGCATTCTTGATTTATGCATACAGCTTCAGCAACTTGCACTGTAAGCTCTGCCGTCGATTGAGAAAATGATCGGGGCATATTTTATCCCCCTCATCAATCGTTAGGTAAAAGTTCTTCGTCTGTTTCTTCAGTGTTTACCTGCTTAATAATATTTCTAATTTTTTCACCAAGACCATCCAATTCGTCAACCGTGCATTCAACAGAAACGTTGATATTGATTTTCACCTCTGCACCAGCTTTTTCTATAACAGTTGAGCTAGCAGCTACCGGAGCTGAAACTTGACTTGGGTTAGTAGTAGCTACCTCTGTACTTATGGTCATTTGCTGAGGCTGCGAAGACTCAGCCAATTCGGCAGGCTTGACTACAACATATTTTCCATCATTTTCTTTAACCAACTCTGAAGCTCTAAGGATATCAATAAGAGTCTTCGCCCCAGTCATGAATTGTGGCCTTTTAGGTTGGCCTGCAGAGTATGCGATATGAGACTGTAGTGTATTTTCATCCATCCCGTTTCTTATTTTTATTGCTGAAATAAGCTTTGTCGAAAAATCACTTTCCTCGACTATGTGCTGCCACCCCTTTCTGATCTCTTCAGGCATTTCATGCTCTAACGCTTGAGCAAGATCCTTCCCTAAACTAGTAAGCGACTTCTTTTGCCCGGATTCGAGAATATTCATCTCCACTAGAAACCCTGCATTACGGCTAATGACTGTTTTATCCATGCCGATAAGTTTACTTACTTCATCAAGCCCTGCAGGCCCAGTAAATTGCCCATAAGATTTCACTATCTTTGTAAGCTCTTCATAAGATGAACCTGGTAATTTAAATTTATCGTCTGCCATATTTCATTTCCTTGTATTGTTCGTGCCTCTGCTTTTTTAGGGTTAACAGCTTATTCAAGAGCCCACGGCCTTCTATCACTTTGGTACCCTATTTGGGCTTCAAGTAACGCGACCATAAGCATTAATTTCTCATATTTCAGAGAGGTAAGAGTAATTAGACAGATATAAGTTTTGTAAAAAAGAGCCAATCCGCAGCCTGTATGTTCATTCCATTGGCTAAGATAATATATGGTTAGCTATTAATATCAATACGTTAAGGCTTTATTTCTAAAATATAGGAAAAGCGGTACCATTATTTTGGTAGCGTAGATGTGGAAGCATTTCTATCGCAATTAGCTGTTCATCAGTTGTGCTCGGTGAATACTCAAAAGATCTCGCTTAACGCACTCGCTTATCTTTATAAAAGATTTATGGGTATCGTGATTGATGACCTATACTTTTTACCCACCAAAGCACCCAGCAGAATTATTATCACTACGTATCAAAGATATTGATTTTGGTAGTAATAATATTTTTGTTCGTGCCGGCAAGGGCAATAAAGACAGAATGACAAAGAAAGGCAGGCAAAGGAAAGAAGTTATAAAGGATTTAAAACTACAGCTTGCTATGCAGAAAGCGTCCTATAAAAGCTGGAATAAGCGCGTAAGTCGCAGGCTGTTCTTAACAAGACTTACGGGCGGTGCACTACCTTCTTGAGCCAGAGAAGCCGGCTCGGGGATAGAGGGTTGATTAAAAGCAATGACAAAGCAAAGAGACTTAAGCGGTACTCTGCATGCAACACTGGGGGGTGTAGTGCTTTAAGCTTGCTGGCGTTTAAATAAAAGGGCTATCTGAGGATGATTAAGTCATACCGGTAGGGTGAAGTTGCGGTGGTTATTGAGATCTCACGCCTTCGCGTAAGATGACATGTTGTTGGTGGTGAGATGACGGGCTGGTGGTTATTGAGATCTCACGCCTTCGCGTAAGATGACGCGTTGGTGTTGGTGAGATGACAGGCTGGTGGGTATGGATCTCACGCCTTCGCGTAAGATGACGAGTTGGTGGTGAGATGACAAGCCTTTGGCTTGTCACCTGGCGCCTTACTCTCAAATTCCGCCATTCCGGCGGTTAAATAAAAAAGGCCATCTACAAAAGTAGATGGCCTTTTTTATTTAATTGGTCGGGACGGCAGGATTTGAACCTGCGACCACTACACCCCCAGTGTAGTGCGCTACCAGGCTGCGCTACGCCCCGATTTTACTGGCGCAATCATACAGACCGGGCCTTTTTTTGCAACAACTAGTCACTGGGGAGATAGGCTATCTTTAATCGTCTTTGCTTAAAGAGGCCAACACGTCTTCGAGTTCAACGATGGTTTGATCGAGAAGTTGCTTGTAGGGGGTCTGTTCCTGCTTTGCTTCACCTTCGAGACGCTGGCGTGCGCCACCAATGGTGAAACCTTCTTCGTACAGCAATGAACGGATCTGGCGAATGAGTACGACATCTTGGCGCTGGTAGTAACGGCGATTGCCGCGGCGCTTAACCGGGCTAAGGCTTGGAAATTCCTGTTCCCAATAACGCAGCACATGGGGCTTTACGCCACAGAGCTCGCTCACTTCACCGATGGTGAAATAGCGTTTTCCCGGAATGGTGGGAAGTTGGTTATTGTTACTTGGTTCCAGCATAGCTCTCTACTCGTGCCTTTAATTTCTGACCTGGTTTAAACGTGACGACTCGTCGTGCAGTAATATCGATCTCTTCACCGGTTTTGGGATTTCTACCCGGTCGGCTTTTCTTATCGCGAAGTTCGAAGTTGCCGAACCCTGATAGTTTGACCTGATCATTGCTTTCTAAAGCGGCACAGATTTCGCTGTAAAACATCTCGACGATTTCCTTGGCTTCTCGTTTATTGAGACCAAGTTCCTCGAACAACATTTCTGCCAGATCAGCTTTTGTCAAAGCACCCATTTCCTAACACCTAAATTCAGACTCTAAGGTCATCTCTTTAAAAAGTATGGCTCTTTTAAGTATCGCTCTTGTAAAAAGCCCGCTTCTAAAAATCAGCCCCTGAGTTCAGCCTCAAATTTATTACCTAATTCAACAACCACTCGATCGATTGACTGGTTAATCTCTTCGTCAGTAAGCGTGCGTGAACTGTGCTGGAACGTCAAGCCCAGTGCAACACTTTTTCCTTTGTTTTCAACATCTTTGCTGTGATACACGTCAAACAACTTTAAATTAGCTAGCTGCTCACCCGCCACGGCTGTCGCGGCGGCCACCAAATCTGCTGCTGCCACTGAATTGTCGACAAAAAACGCTAAATCGCGGCTAACTTCGGGAAATTTGCTGACTTCTGTATGTTTCGGGAGTCTGCTTGGTGCAATTTGATCCACATCCACATGAAACAGGTAAACCGCAGTATTTAACCCCAGATCTGCCTGAAGTTTTGGATGCAACTGCCCTACCCAACCAATTTTTTGGCCGTTACGTGACAGCGCAGCGCTCTGCCCAGGGTGCAATGCTGGATGTGGCGTTGCGGCAAATGTGAACTCTGCGTTAAGCCCGGTGATCTCTAAAAGGGACTCTAAATCACCTTTAATATCATAGAAATCGACGCGGTCTTTACTGGCAGTCCAACCGGTTGGGGTTCTTGTGCCACAGATCAAACCTGCGATGGCCATATTCTGTGCCAGACCCAATACCGAATCGGCCTGCTTGTCGCTGGCTGGGACAAAGCACTGCCCTGCCTCAAAAATACGCACGCGACTTTGCTGACGATTAAGGTTGTAGATCGCGGTCTGCAGCAAACCAGTCCATAGACTGGTGCGCATAACGGCCATATCCGCAGAAATAGGATTAGCCAGTGCGACCGGTGCTATCTCAGGGTCGATCATCTTCTGCATCGCAGGATCAACAAAGCTATAGGTCACTGCTTCCTGATAACCACGAGCGACTAAATTGTTTCTGAAGGCCCCTAGGTCTTGAATCTGTTCTGGCTTGGCTTGTAACTCCAACGCCATGGTAGGTGTCGAGGTAGGCAGGTTGTTGTAGCCATAGATACGGGCAACCTCTTCAACCAAATCCTGTTCAAGAGTTAAATCAAAACGCCAGCTCGGGGCAACCCAGGTGGAGCCGCTGTTATTGCGCTCTACCAGAGACAGACCTAGGCGGACTAACATGTCGTCAACATCAGCGGCAGGGATAGAAACCCCTAGCTGCTGGGCAAGTCTGTTATCTCGCAAGGTAATAGTGGCAGGCTGAGGCAGATGCTCAACAGACTCTTCAACCACCACAGGGCCTGCATTACCGCCACAGATATCCAGCATCAACGCCGTTGCTCGCTCTATCGCGGCAACCTGTAACTGGGCATCAACGCCCCGCTCAAAACGATGAGATGAATCTGTGTGCTTGCCATAGTTACGTGCTTTGCCAGCAATCGCCAAAGGATTAAACCAGGCACTTTCAAAAAGAATATCAGTGGTATCGTTGCCAACGGCTGACTCATCGCCCCCCATAATACCGGCCATGGCCAATGCTTTGCTTTGATCGGCAATCACCAGAGTATCTGCTGTGACGGTTACTTCGGAATCATCCAGCAACTTTAATTTTTCGTCGCGAGCCATTCTTACCACAATACCGCCATCAATCTTGGACAGATCAAAGGCATGCATAGGCTGACCCAACTCCAACAACACATAGTTAGTAACGTCGACCGCTGGACCCAGACTGCGAACACCACTGCGGCGGAGCTTTTCTTGCATCCACTGAGGGGTTGGCTGAGTCAGATCAAGACCGCGAATAACACGACCTACATAGCGTGCACAGGCATTTGGCGCTTCTAGGGTAACAGCAACGCTGTCTTCTATGGTCGCGGGTACAGGGGCACAGGCTTGCTCTGACACCGCCGCCCTGTTGAGTACACCCACTTCGCGAGCCAGGCCACGAATACTGAGGCAATCGCCCCGGTTAGGGGTTAGATCAACCTCAATAATATTGTCATCAAGGTCTAGATAGGTAATCAGGTCTGTGCCGACGGGTGCATCTGCAGGAAGCTCCCACAGACCCGTATCATCGTCGCCCAACTTTAGTTCGGTCTGACCGCAGAGCATGCCCATGGATTCAACGCCACGTAATTTGGCTTGCTTGATATTAAAGTCACCGGGTAACTTGGCGCCCACTACCGCAAAGGGTACCTTAATGCCCACGCGGGCATTGGGTGCGCCACAGACTATCTGAGCCTGCTCGCCCTCTTTGCCGCCTGCAACCTGACAGACGCGCAATTTATCGGCGTCTGGATGCTGTTCTACAGACATTATCTCGCCTACTACCACGCCAGACATTGCTGGGGCCGCTGGCTCTACCGCATCGACCTCTAGGCCGGCCATAGTCACTTGCGCTACTAGGTCTGCGGTTGAGATAGACGGGTTTACTGATTGTCGCAACCAGGATTCACTGAATTTCATAAGTTACCCCAGTTTAAAATTGTTTAAGAAAACGTAAATCGTTTTCAAAAAACAATCGCAAATCATTAACGCCATAACGCAGCATCGCCAAACGCTCAACACCCATGCCAAAGGCAAAGCCGGTGAACTCGTCTGCATCTACATTACAGCTCTCAAATACATTTGGGTGGACCATGCCGCAGCCCATTACTTCTAACCAGCCAGTGTGGCTGCAAACACGACAGCCTTCGCCACCGCAGTTAGTGCACTGAATATCAACTTCTGCGCTGGGCTCAGTGAAAGGGAAATACGAAGGTCTGAAGCGCACCGGTAAGTCCGCTTCGAAAAAAGCTTTTAGAAACTGATCGATCACACCCTTAAGGTCGGCAAAGCTAATGTTCTTATCCACCACCAAACCCTCAACCTGATGGAACATTGGGGTGTGAGTAATATCGGAGTCGCAGCGATAGACGCGGCCGGGGCAAATAATGCGAATCGGCGGCGCCTGCTTTTCCATGGTGCGAACCTGCACTGGCGAGGTGTGAGTACGCAGCACCGTGGTCGGATCGATATAAAAGGTATCGTGCATGGCACGGGCCGGATGATGGCTGGGAATATTCAGCGCTTCGAAGTTATGGTAATCATCTTCGATCTCTGGGCCTGTCTCTACGTCGTAACCAATACGCGTAAAAAATGCTTCAATGCGTTCCATGGTGCGAGTCACTGGATGCAGTCCACCCACCTCTTCGCCACGGCCCGGCAGTGTGACGTCAATGGTCTCACCGGCCAGCTTGGCATTAAGCGCAGCGCTTTCGAGCTGTTCTTTGTGCTGATTGATCTGCCCCTGCAATGCCTGCTTAACCTCGTTAATCTTGGCGCCGGCTGCGGGCCGCTCTTCATTAGACAGCGCGCCTAAGCCTTTAAGAAGGCCAGTAAGCCGTCCTTTTTTGCCTAGGTACTCGACACGCAAATCGTCCAACACCGACAACTCTGTCACGGCTGCGATAGAGGCTCGGGCTTCGCTGGCAATCTGTTCCAGTTCAATCATTATTGGTCACCACATTATTCTGTGTTGGCTATCTTATTACTGATAAAAAAATAGGGAAAGAGCCTTAGCCCCTTCCCTATTCGATTAGCTTTGTCACTAACTACACAGATGCAGCGAGTCTAAGCCTTAACTAAATTTTCTTTCTTAAGCTAGGGCGGCTTTGGCGTGATTTACTACCGCACCAAAAGCTGCCTTATCATGTACAGCCAAATCGGCAAGTACACGACGGTCCAGGGCAATTCCAGCTTTCATCAGACCGTTGATTAAACGGCTGTAGCTCAAACCTTCTACACGGGACTGTGCATTGATTCGGGCAATCCAAAGTCTACGGAATGTACGTTTCTTAACACGACGGTCACGATAAGCATATTGACCTGCTTTAGTAACGGCCTGAACTGCTACACGATAAACGCGGCTACGCGCTCCGTAATAACCCTTGGCTTGCTTTAAAATTTTCTTGTGTCGGCGATTTGCTTCTACACCGCGTTTTACTCTAGGCATACTATTCTCCTACCAAAATTTAGTTAAGTGACTTAAACATTTCGCAACATGCGATCGACACGTGGTTTATCAGCAGCATTTAACATGCTGGTGCCACGAAGTTGACGCTTGCGCTTAGTTGTCATTTTGGTAAGGATGTGGCTTTTGTGCTGGTGCTTATGCTTATAGCCTGTCGCCGTCTTTTTGAAGCGTTTTGCAGCTCCACTATGTACTTTTGCTTTTGGCATTTCTGTTCTCCGATATTGAGAGGTTTATTAAATTAACAAGAGACGCCCGGACAGCCTGCCAAAAACATTTGGCTGAGCGCGGGTCGCGCTTTCTACATCTTGTTACAGGTACTGCTTACTGCTTACTGCGATCTAACTCTTTTTGCTGCGCGGTGCCAAGACCATAATCATCTGGCGCCCTTCCATCTTGGGAAACTGCTCTACTTGAGCCAGTTCAACAAGATCGGCTTCGATACGTTTCATCATATCCATACCGAGCTGCTGGTGAGCCATTTCACGTCCGCGAAAACGCAGCGTAACCTTAGCTTTATCACCATTTTCCAAGAAACGAACCAGATTACGTAACTTAATCTCATAATCACCTTGATCCGTGCCCGGGCGAAATTTCATTTCTTTAACTTGAGTCTGCTTCTGCTTCTTCTTTTGCAGAGCTACTTTCTTCTTGGCATCAAAGACATGTTTACCGTAGTCCATGATCTTGCACACTGGAGGCGCCGCGTCTGGAGAAATTTCAACCAGATCAAGGGTCTCTTTTTGCGCTGCTTCCAAGGCTTCCGTCAGGCTAACTACGCCTACCTGAGAACCATCAGATGCGACCAATCGTACTTCGGGGGACGTTATATCGTCATTGAGACGCGCCCGCTTGCTGTCTTTTTTAATAAGCTTTACTCCGTTTCTTCAACACAAATGCGCCCGCGTTGTTCCGTTTCCTCGGAAAACATGGTCAAAACCTGTTCTAGTGGCAAGCTGCCAAGGTCTTTTCCATCCCGAGTTCGGACCGCTACCGTGCGCGACTCTTTCTCTTTATCACCAACAACAAGTATATAAGGAACTCGTTGCATAGAATGACCGCGGATTTTAAAGCCGATCTTCTCGTTTCTCAAGTCACAAATCGCTCTAAAGCCGTTATTTTGCAATGATTTAGCAACTTCTTGCGCATAATCGGCCTGAGAGTCGGTAATATTCATCACAACGGCCTGTTCGGGTGCCAACCAAAACGGAAACGCGCCCTCGTACTGCTCGATCAAAATACCGATAAAACGCTCAAAAGACCCCAAAATTGCCCGATGCAACATCACCGGAACTTGGCGACTGCCATCTTCAGCAACATATTGCGCCTCGAGACGGCCCGGCATGGAAAAGTCCACTTGAATGGTACCCAACTGCCAAACTCGACCAATACAGTCTTTTAATGAGAACTCAATCTTGGGGCCATAAAAGGCGCCCTCTCCTGGCAGTTCCTGCCAAGGTAATTCTTTGGCATCCAGCGCTTGACCAAGAGCCGCTTCAGCACGATCCCAATCTTCATCAGAACCCACTCGCTCTGGAGGGCGAGTTGAGAGGCGATAGATAATTTCATCGAAACCAAAGTCGGCATAAACCTCGTGAAGGAAATCAATAAACTGCGACACTTCCGGCTGGATCTGCTCTTCAGTACAGAAGATATGCGCATCGTCCTGCGTAAAGGAGCGCACACGCATAATGCCGTGCAATGACCCCGAGGGCTCATTGCGGTGACAGGAACCAAACTCCGCCAGACGCAGAGGTAGATCGCGATAGCTTTTTAAGCCCTGATTAAACACCTGCACATGGCAGGGGCAATTCATTGGCTTAACCGCGTAAGTGCGATCTTCGGTCTGCAGGCTAAACATATCGTCGCCAAACTTATCCGCATGGCCCGACTTCTTCCACAGACTCATATCAACAATCTGTGGTGTTTTAATTTCTTGATAACCCTGTGCCCGCTGCTTACCACGCATATACTCTTCAATAGCGCTGTATACACTCCAACCCTTAGGGTGCCAAAAGATCGAACCCGGCGCCTCTTCTTGCATATGGTAGAGATCGAGTTTCTTGTTAATCTTGCGGTGATCACGCTTCTCTGCTTCAGCCAAACGATTAATATAGGCTTTGAGTTCTTTCTTATTTGACCAAGCCGTGCCGTAAATGCGCTGCAACATTTCATTGTTGCTGTCGCCACGCCAGTAAGCGCCTGCAACCTTAGTTAGCTTAAACGCAGATAGCTTGCCAGTCGAAGGCACATGAGGGCCGCGACAGAGATCAATAAAGTCACCCTGACGATAGAGGCCAATCGCCTGATCGGCGGGAATGCTGGCAATAATCTCAGCTTTGTAGGCCTCGCCAATCCCCTTAAAGAACTCTACCGCTTCATCGCGATCCCATTCTTCACGGCTAATGGCTAAATCTTCAGTAGACAGTTCAGTCATACGCTTTTCGATAAGCTCCAAGTCTTCCGGCGTAAACGCCCGCTCAAAGGCAAAATCGTAATAAAAACCATCTTCAATCACAGGACCAATAGTCACCTGAGCAGACGGAAACAACTGTTTAACCGCCATAGCCAGCAAGTGGGCAGACGAGTGACGGATAATATCTAGAGCCTCATCGGAACGATCAGTAACAATGGCCAGCGTTGCGTCTTGCTCTATAAGGTAAGAGGCATCAACAACGTCGCCATTAACCACACCAGCGAGAGTAGCTTTCGCCAGGCCAGCGCCAATATCAGCAGCCACATCGGCAACAGAAACAGAGTTTTCAAAAAGTCGTTGGGAACCGTCAGGCAGGGTAATTGCGGGCATAATACTTTCCTTTTCAGTGGTGACCCATACTAGGGGCCACATGAGTTAATTTATAAGACCGGCATTTTACCCTGTACGGCCCTAGATACAAGCGTTTCCCGCGATTGAGATGGGTTACAATGTTCGAAATACAATCTGATGAGCCTAGTAATTCCGTGAAAATCTACGTCGACGCCGATGCCTGCCCTACCGTTATCAAAGATATTCTCTACCGCGTGTCTCAACGCACGGGTATTGAGGTAGTTCTAGTGGCTAACCAAGCTCTTTCAATTCCCAGAATTCCCACCGTGCGCAGCATTCAGGTCAGTCAGGGTTTTGATGTCGCCGATAAGCATATTGTCGAGTTGGTAGAAGCAGATGATTTGGTGATAACCGCGGATATACCGCTGGCAGCTGAGGTAATTGATAAGGGCGGTAAAGCGTTAAATCCAAGGGGCGAGTTATATACCAAGGCCAATATTAAGGCGCGGCTGAATATGCGGGATTTTATGGACAGTATGCGTAATAGCGGTGTGCAGGTGGGTGGTGGACCACCGCCGCTTAATCAGAAAGATAGAATGGAATTTGCCAATGCGCTGGATAAGTATTTGGCGAGATTTACTTAGTCAGCGGCTTAATGGGAATAGTTAGTATCCGGCGAACGGCATGAGATCCCTCGGCTTCGCTCAGGATGACAATGTTTGTGGTTATCCTGAGAGCGTACCTTATCTTGTCATCCTGGGAGCGTGCCTTATCTTGTCATTGGGAATAGTTAGTATCCGGCGAACGGCATGAGATCCTTCGGCTTCGCTCAGGATGACAATGTTTGTGGTTATCCTGAGAGCGTACCTTATCTTGTCATCCTGGGAGCGTGCCTTATCTTGTCATTGGGAATAGTTAGTATCCGGCGAACGGCATGAGATCCTTCGGCTTCGCTCAGGATGACAATGTTTGTGGTTATCCTGAGAGCGTACCTTATCTTGTCATCCTGGGAGCGTGCCTTATCTTGTCATTGGGAATAGTTAGTACCCAGCGGACGGCATGAGATCCCTCGGCTTCGCTCAGGATGACAATGTTTGTGGTTATCCTGGGAGCGTGCCTTATTTTGTCATCCTGAGAGCATGCCTTATTTTGTCATCCTGAGAGCGTGCCTTATTTTGTCATCCTGAGAGCGTGCCTTATTTTGTCATCCTGAGAGAGCGCAGCGAACCGAAGGATCTCCTGCTTTATTTCACCCTAGATCAAGCCACTCTTAACCAGACCCATCCAACAACCGCCCAATCTGCGCCGCCGTAAACGGCCAGCCCTTTTCCTCGCCATTAGCGAGAGCAACAACCGGAATACGAATACCATACTTTTCTTGCAACCCAGCATCCGCTTGAATATTAACCTCCACCAGACGCAGCCCCCTCTCGGACAATAACGGATATAGCAGTGCCTTAGCCTGCTCGCAAAGATGGCAATTAGGGCCGGTGTAGATGACCAAACTGTTTTTCACGCTCTTATCCAAACGTACTGCGTCGAGTAATTTTCCACACATTATGAATACGTGGGTTTCTCTCGAAATCCATATCCAGTGCCTGGGGGGTTATATTCTCAACGGAAAACTGCCGTGAAATAAGTTCGTCCATCTTAAATTTACGGAAATTATTGGAGAAAATTAGCACGCCATTTGGGGAGAGCTTGGTCATGGTGTCACGAATTAATTCGGCGTGATCTCGCTGTACATCTAAAACCGATTCCATCTTTTTCGAGTTTGAAAAGGTGGGAGGGTCGAGCAAAATCAAATCAAAATAGTCGTTGTAGGTGGTGGCTTTTAACCAGGTTAAACAGTCTGCACGCTCTAACTCATGGGCTGAAGAGTCCAGCTGGTTTAACTCGAAGTTGCGGCCAGCCCAATCCAAATAGGTGTTCGACATATCTACGCTAAGGGTTTCTTTTGCACCCCCAAGAGCGGCTTGAACGGTAGCTACGGCGGTGTAACAAAATAGGTTTAGGAATTTCTTGCCCTTGGCCATCTCGCCGAGCATTTTGCGCACGGGGCGGTGATCAAGAAAAAGTCCGGTATCCAAATAATCCGACAGGGTTACTTCTAGCTTGGCGCGGCCTTCGTTAACCACCATAGATTGGCCGGGGCTCTGCTCTTCAGCTAGTCGCTGATACTGATTGTCGCCCTTCTGGCGACGGCGTTCTTTGTAAAATATATTGCGGCCAGCTTTAGGGGCATAGGCTCTAACCGCCTCTTTTACTTCAGCAAAACGCTGACGGGCATCTTTCTCGGGGATGGTGGCCGGTGGGGCATATTCCTGCACATGTATGGCGCCTTCGTACATATCGATGGCCACTGAATACTCGGGAATATCGGCATCGTAAAGACGATAGCAGCTGATGTCGTTGCGCTTTAACCAGCCATCTAATCTGCGCTGATTTTTCTTAAACCGGTTGACCAGCATCATGGTGCCTTCGGTTAAATCCCGCGCCGGTGCTGGTTGCTGCAGTCGCGCGGCTATCTGCGCGGACTTGGAGGTCATGTCTTCGAATATCAGCAGCTTACAGGGAAGTGTGCCGTTAAATAGACTGTACTGTTTGTGCGGGCTTAGGTCGGTCTCGCGGGCTAAGTCTAAATTGCCGGTAAAAATTCCGGCACGCCAGCCGTGGAAGTTCTTTTGTAGAACGGTGCCCAACTTTTGATACAGGGGAATAAGTTCATCAACATCACCCAGTCGTTCGCCATAGGGAGGGTTGGTTAGCAGCAAGCCTCTTTCTGCGGTGGGCTTGCCAAACTGGTCTATGGGTTTATGGGCCAGTCGAATATGGTCATCCAATCCGGCGTTTTCAATATTGGTAGTGGTGTATTCCAATACCCGTGGGTTGGCGTCGTAACCGCGAATATCCAGCTCTAGATTTTCTAGGCCGGTAATTTTGCGCTGCTGGGCTTCCTCACGGATGGTTTCCCAGAGTTCTGCATCATGCTGCAACCAGTTCTGAAATCCATAATGTTCGCGCAATATGCCTGGGGCTATATCTGCCGCCATCATTGCACCTTCAATAATTAAGGTGCCACTACCACACATGGGATCGAGCAGTGCGCCACCCTCGGCGGCCATGGCTGGCCAGCCAGCACGCAGCAGTAGGGCTACGGCGAGGTTTTCTTTGATGGGTGCGCTGCCCTGTCCGCTTCTGTAGCCACGGCGGTGCAGGCTTTCACCAGAGATATCCAGAGAAACACTGACGCGCCCTTTGTGCTGGCGCACCTGAATACGAATATCTGGGTTCTTGGTATCTACGTTGGGGCGCTCGCCTTCAACACGGCGAATACGGTCAACAACGGCATCTTTAACCCGCTGGGAACCAAACATGGTGTTGTCGATCAGTCTGGAGGTGCCAATAAAGTCGATGGCAATGCTCTGCTCGGAGGTGAAATGACTCTCCCAGGGAATAACGTTGCATTGTTGATATAGGTCATCTGCTTCGTTGAGCATAAAACTGTGCAGGGGCATAAGGATACGGTTGGCCAGACGAGACCAGAGACAGGCGCGGTAAGCCAGCTCTAAAGAGCCCTCAAAATGCACGGCAGCTACGGTTTCCTTGAGGCCAGTGGCGCCCAGAGCCTGTAGTTCTTCAGCCAACAGTAGCTCCAGCCCTTTGGGGCAGGTGGCTAGCCAGTCTTTATGCGCGTGCTTTTGGGACACAAAAATTTCCTTTGATTACTTTGTGGAATAAAGCACCCCCTTTATTAGACCAACTAGGTCTTCGACATACAGGGCAGTTTTTGGTCAACTGGAACAGGCGCTTAAAGGCGCTCATTCTATCGCTCTTTACACAATTTTGTTTGATAAAACTGCTCTCAGCAGGTTTTATAAGCTGAATGGCAGTTTCCTAGATAAACCCTTAGGAGATGATGTGAAAAAACATAAAAGAGATCAAGACAACCGCTCGTTCGCAAAAGGCTATCAGGCCGCAATTCAACAGCGCTCATTAACTGCATGTCCCTATCAAGACCAATCGGTAATGGCGTATCACTGGTCAAGAGGATGGCGCGAAGGACGAGAAGATTACTGGAATGGATTTAACCAGGCTTCTTTCCAGCAAAAAGCCGCTAGTTTGTAACTCTCCCATTTACTATTTAGCTGATATTTTTACTAGGGGGCTAATGCCCAAATAAACTTAAGCAGGAATTTATCCTGCTTCCGGCTCACAGAAAAAAGAATTTGTTGAGTCACCAAAAAGGCCACAACTCATGCGAAGTTGCGGCCTTTTTTTATGTACTGCTTTTTATCTCGCGCTAACGGCGTTTAATCCGCATGCACTGCATCCACCGATGCCTGGACCAGATCCAACAGCTCGCGCAGTGCCACCGAAATCATTGCGAAGTCTGGTGCTCCGCCGCGGCGTAAATCTCGCACCATGGACTGCCAGCGATGAATGAGTACCTGCTGCTGCACCTGCCAATCTTCTAACAGAGAATCGATACTGTCGATATCGCCGGCGAGCAAGCTGGCGGTTAATCGGCGTCGCTGACTTTCAAGATCGTCCACATAGGACTCACGCGCCAGATCCTGCCAGCGATTGTCTGGCTGCAAGCCAACAATCTGTGCCATAAACCAGTCTAGAGACAGCTGCTCTCCCAATGTGAAATACAGCTTGGCCACCTGTTCGATCGGCTTTTGCTGCTTTAAGGCAGTATCCACAATACCCAGACTCAAAAACAGGCTGTCGGATGCAGCCAATCTTGAGGACAGCTCAGGCTCTACGCCCTGCTCCAGTAAAATGGCTTTTTCAGCCTGCCAAAGCCCAACCCACTCTTTCTGATCACGCTCTGGCATATGCTTGATAACCGCCTGCATTGGCGCTGCAAATTGCGTAATAATATCCGTGCAGTCCAGATTTAGGCGTCTGTTGCGCAGGAACCATCTTGTGGTACGACGCACTAGGCGAATGAGCATATGCAGTAAATCTAATTGCACGTCGGACGCTAGGCTGGTGTCGGATTCGATGTTTTGCCACTGCTCATCAATACCCAACACATTTATGACCATGGTATAGGCGCGAACCACCTCACCTGCCGAGGCACCGGTAGATTCCATTTGGCGGAAGAAGAAGCTAAAGCCCATTCTATCCACCAGATCGTTGGCTAGCTGTGTTGCAACAATTTCATGGCGCAGTTGATGCTCTGCCACGGCCTCGCTGTAACGACTCACTAGCTCCCCAGGAAAGGCATCGTTCACCGACTTAGCCAACCAGGGCTCTGAGAGCAGATCTGCCTGCAACAGCACTTCTTTTAGCATCACCTTGGAATAACAGACCAGCACGGATAGCTCTGGCCTTGTCCAGACAGGCTTATTACGATTAATACGCTCATTGAGCTGGTCGTCAGTGGGCAAGAATTCTAGCTCTCGATCTAGCCTTCCACTCTCTTCCAACCAGGCCATAAAGCGTTGGTATTCGGCATGCTGTGTATCGCTGCGATGCATGGCGAGACTAATGGCCTGGGTTTGACGCTCATTATTATGCAGCACTAGCTCAGCCACGCTGTCGGTCATAGAGGCGAGAAACTCGTTTCTGTCGGGCATGGTCAGTCGGCCGGCCATCACCTCTTTATTGAGGAGAATTTTAATATTCACCTCGTGGTCTGAGCAGTCCACACCCGCTGCATTATCAATAAAGTCTGTATTACAGAGGCCGCCTTTTAGGCAGAACTCAATACGACCACGTTGGGTCATACCCAGATTACCGCCTTCACCAAATACTTTACAACGCAACTCTTTGCCGTTAACCCGCAGGCCATCATTGGCTCGATCCCCTACTTCGGCATTGTTTTCTCCGGAGGACTTCACATAGGTGCCAATGCCGCCGTTCCAAATCAAATCAACTTCGGACTTTAGCAGTGCCGTCATCAGCTCTGTGGGGCTGACTTCGTCTTTCTCAATATTAAAGCGCGCCTTGATCTGGGGCGTGAGCTTAAGCGACTTGGCGGAACGGGAATACAGTGCCCCGCCTTTGGATATCAATGACTTATCAAAATCATCCCAGGTGGTGCGCGGTGTTTCAAAGAGGCGCTTGCGCTCTTTAAAGGTGGCCGCGGAATCTGGATTGGGGTCAATAAAGATATGCAGGTGATTAAATGCAGCCACCAGCTGAATATGCTCTGATAACAGCATGCCATTACCAAATACATCGCCACCCATATCGCCGACACCGACCACGGTGAAGTCTTGTTTCTGGATATCCATGCCCACTTCACGGAAATGGCGCTGCACAGCTACCCAGGCACCTCGGGCTGTAATACCCATGCCCTTATGGTCGTAACCATTGCCGCCGCCAGAGGCGAAGGCATCGCCGAGCCAAAAGTTATTGGCTTCAGAAATTTCATTGGCAATGTCCGAGAATGTGGCTGTGCCCTTATCGGCGGCAACAACCAGGTAAGGGTCATCGCCATCACGGCGTACCACATCTACTGGGGGCACTACTTCACCCTCAATAAGGTTGTCACTAATATCTAAAAGAGCCTGTATATAAAGCATATAGCTCGCTATACCTTCCTGTAACCAGGCTTCACGACCGGCAGCCATTGAGGCCTGTTTGGCGACAAAGCCACCCTTGGCGCCAGTGGGCACAATCACTGCATTTTTAACTTGCTGAGCCTTTACTAAGCCCAGTACTTCGGTGCGGTAGTCTTCCAATCGATCGGACCAGCGCAGTCCACCGCGGGCTACTTTGCCGCCCCGTAAATGCACGCCTTCCACTCTTGGGGAGTAGACGAATATTTCATAGGCAGGTCGTGGCTTGGGGGCCAGAGAAATTTTCCCTGACTCCAGCTTGACCGAGATATACGATTTATTGGTGCCGTCTTCAAAGGTTTGGAAGAAGTTGGTCCGCAATGTAGCCTGAATCACTTCTAGGTAACTGCGAATTACATTGTCTTCACTAATGTTCTCAACCGCGTCTAGTCCTTCAAGAATTTTTCTCGCCAAACCTTCCGAGCGTTCAGAGCGACTGTCGCCGGCATAGCGCGGATCGAAATAGCTTTTAAACAGAGCCACCAGATTGCGGGTAATATCCAGATAGCGCGACAATGTATCGGCTATAAAGACCTGACTGTAGGAAATACCCAGCTGCTTCAGATACCGGGCATAGAGTCGCAACATGGCCACGGCACGCCAATCTAAACGCGCACCAATCACTAGGCGGTTAAAACTATCGTTTTCCGCATCGCCTTTCCAGACAGTGCTCAGGGCCTGTTTGAAGTTACCCTGCACCGCTTCTACATCAACATTCACATCCAGAGAGAATGACAGCTGGAATTCTTGCAGCCACACCTGACCTTCGTTATCCGGCTCGATCAGATAGGGATGCTCCATCACCACACGGAAACCGAGATTTTCTAGCATCGGAATCATATCCGAAAGCTGTAATGGCTCATCGCGGTGAAACAGCTTTAACTGTAAATGATTATTCTCTGCAGCCTGCTTGTGCTGTAACTCAATGGCCAGCTCACCCGAATTTTCTAAGGCGTCAAATAATGCAATATGGGCAACCGCCTGCTGCGGACTATAAAGCTCGCGGTAAGAGGCCGGAAATGCCCGCTGAAAACGTCGGGCCAATCCTGCACCTTCGTTTTCACCCACAGAACTGATGGCCATCTCTGCAAATTCATCGGACCAGTCACGAGTGACCTGACGCACAATGTTTTCTAGTTGGGTGCTGTCTACTTCGAGATACTTCTTGCTGCGAATCTGATACACCAGATAGATACGCACCAGCACAGACTCGGGCAAAAACTGTGTCGTAAATTCACTCTCTACCGCTTCCAATTCAACGCCGATAGCCTGCTGAATTTTCATCCGCGACTGGGTACTAAACGACTCTCGGGGCAGATACAGAATACAGCTGACGAACTTGTCAAAGGGATCCGGATGCATAAAGGCCTTGATCACCCGTCGCTCATAAATTTGCCAAATACCAATGGCCGTCTCGGACAGCGTTTCCTTGGTGACAAAGAACAGTTCATCACGAGGATGGAAGTCCAAAATAGCCATCAGCGCCTTGCCGTCATGGCTGGTCTGCTTGAAGCCTGAGTTATCCATGACCCAGTTCACTTTGTTGCGTAGCAGGGGAATGCGGCGCGGGCTGTAGGAATAAAATTGCGAAGTGTAGAGGCCCATAAAGCGCACTTCACCACAGGGCTCGCCCTGTTCATTAAATCGTTTGACTACTACATAATCAGAATACACATCGCGGTGAACACGAGAACGTCGCGACGACTTGGTAATAGTCAGTAACTCATCGCCCTCATAGAGCGCACGAACACCAGGACCTAACTCCTCCACCAATTCCTCGCGATGATCACCGCTGTATTTTTTCAGCAAGCCGTGACGACTATCGTCCACTTCGCTGAGATACATACGGTCGCCGTCAGTGGTTAAATCAAATTCTGCACAGCCAGTGAAGGTAAAGTAGCCGTTGTAAATCCAGCGTAAAAACTCCAGCGACTCTTCCAACTGCTCTACTTTAGGCGCATTAGCTTGGAGCTCGGCAATCAGACTTTCAACCCGCTCGCGCATGGGATCAAAGGCATCCACCACTACTTCAACATCATCCAGCACCGACATTAGGTCCCTACGCAGGTCGGCAAGTTCAGACTCGGCATGCATATCCACTTCGATGGTAATAAAGGCTTCCCGCTCGGCACCCTCGGCATAGTCGGAATGGATGCTCTTGATCACGCCCTGGCTATCACGCACGGCCCAGACGGGGTTGCTCTGCAAGGTATAGATATTCAGCCCGCGACGGTTGATTACAATGCGCAGGGAATCAACCAGAAAGGGCATGTCAATCTGGTTAATAAAGATAGTGGTATGTTTACTTGACCAGCCGTCATGCTCCGGGTCGGGGTTAAATACCCGGACCTTGGCACGACCAGTGGCGACCTCCCCATCAACTGGAGCGCTGGGGGCTTCAGTACTAAAGCGGCACAGGCTCCAGAGATTCCAGAAGATATCTTCCGGGGGCCTGGCCATATAGTCAGCGTCTGGATAAAAATGCATGGCGTTAGCAGTAAAATTAGTAAACTGCTGTGCCTGAGATTTATTGAGGCTTTTGCTGGCGATTTTGTTGAGGGACTGAATTAAATCAGCTCGCTGACCCTTATTTTTAGCATCCATGATCGGGTTTTGAAACCTTTCTGTTTTTTATAAGTCTGTAGCTTGGTTAAAAACTTTCTACGAGCTAGGGTAACAAAACTAAATCGCTTTAAGCTAGTAATAAACCCGACAGCAAGGTATATAAAAACGCCATTTGAGTCTTGTCGGCATAGCCACTAGAATCACCCACCATTCCATCTTGTAAACCAACTAGCAGGGGTTAGATTTGCACCAGAATATCAACCAACTTAAACAGTGGCTCGGCAGTAAAATTGTCGGCCAGAACCATCTTGTTGAACGCCTAATTATCGCTCTGCTGGCCGATGGGCACCTGCTTGTTGAAGGAGCGCCAGGCTTGGCCAAAACCAAGGCAATTAAAACCCTTTCCGAAGGTCTCGAAGCAGACTTTCATCGAGTGCAATTTACCCCTGATCTACTACCCGCCGATATTACCGGCAGTGACATCTATCGCCCCCAAGAAGGCACCTTCGAATTTCAGGCAGGGCCACTGTTTCACAACCTAGTGCTGGCCGACGAAATAAACCGTGCGCCGGCCAAGGTTCAGTCTGCGCTGTTGGAAGCCATGGCCGAGCGCCAGATATCCGTCGGTAAAAACACCTACCAGCTGCCCGAGTTGTTTTTGGTGATGGCCACGCAAAATCCCATTGAGCAGGAAGGCACCTATCCATTGCCCGAAGCCCAGATGGACCGTTTCTTAATGCATATTCTGGTGGACTACCCTGCCCCAGAGACCGAGCGTCAGATTCTCGCCCTGTCTAGACAGGAAGCACTGCATCAGGCACAGGAAACTATCGAACCTATCAGTCAGGCAACATTGCTCGAGGCCCGCAAACAGGCCCTCGCAGTGCATATGGCAGAGCCTGTCGAAGAGTATCTAGTGCAAATAATTCTGGCCACTCGAAATACTAAGGCCTATGGCGGCGAGCTGGCCCAGTGGTTGGATTACGGCGCCAGCCCAAGAGCCACCATTGCCCTAGATCGCTGTAGTCGTGCACTGGCCTGGTTAGAAGGCCGCGACTTTGTGACGCCAGATGATGTTCGTGCCGTGGCCCATGATGTATTGCGCCATCGACTGATTCTAAGCTTTGAAGCCGAAGCCAGTGGCGTTACTGCCAACCAGGTTATCGATCGATTACTGGCGACCGTACCCTCGGCATGAATAAGCACCTATGAATAAGCACCTATGACCGACAGCCTTACTCAGGAAGCGCTTAACCAGCACCCGGCAGTCGCCAGCCTCACCGAGATGGTGCGGCTGCGTTATGGCGCGCGCGAACTTAGCGGCTTTCCAAAAATTCAGGCGCGACAGATGCTCGCTGGTGGCCATAAATCGAGCTTTCGTGGGCGCGGTATGGACTTTGATCAGGTGCGACTGTATCAGCCCGGCGATGACGTACGCACCATTGACTGGCGTGTCACAGCTCGCACCCAAACACCCCACACCAAAATATTTAGCGAAGAACGAGAACGCCCGATTCTGGTGATAACCGATCTGCGGGGCCCCATGTTCTTTGGCAGCCAGCGGTTAAAATCGGTGGTCGCCTGTGAAATTTCAGCAGCACTGGCATGGGCAGGCCTCAGCGCCAATGACCGCGCCGGTGGTGTGGTCTTTGGTCAACAGCAGCAGGTGGATGTCAAAGCCCGCCGCAGCCATCATGCGGTATTGCAGTTTATTCATGCCCTGCAGGAATACAGCGCCAAGTTATTAGAGCCACAGGCCGACCGTTATAGCTTGGCGGAAATGCTCGAAGAATCGCGCCGTTTTACCGCCACCGGTAGCAGTATCTTTATTGTTAGCGACTTCCATGATCTCGATGATGACTGCGAGCGGCATCTCTTTGAGTTGGCCCGTCATGGCAATATTAATTTTTGTCATGTCTACGACCAGATCGAAGCCGTATTGCCCGACCCTTCTATTTACGCCGTGAGCGATGGCCAGCAACAAACCATGCTCGACACCGGCAACAGTGAACTGCGCCAGCGGTTTGAAAAAGCTTTTGAAGACCGCAGCCAGCGATTGAAAAAGCTCAGCGAAAAATTCTCAGCGGGCCTGCTCTCTTTTAGCACCGCCGACAATGTGATGTCTGTGTTGGGCCGAGCCTATAGCAAGAAACGCAGCAACGCGCGCAATAGCAATACCAGTACCAGCGGAGGCGATTAATGGAATCAGATCCCTTAGCGCAACTTCGCGATATTCATCTGCCCGAGACTATTTCTTGGTGGCCACTGGCACCGGGCTGGTGGGTACTGATTATTTTATTGGGTCTAGCCACTGGCTGGATAATCTTTAAAGCGGTGCAACGAAAGCGCGCTAATCTGTATCGCCGCCAGGCTACAGCTAAATTGTTAGAGATTGAGCAGAGTGGCAGCTCAGCACCCCTAGCGGATATATTTGTCGTCCTTAAACAGACCGCCAATATCGCCTACCCTAACCAGCAGGCGAGTAGTCTAAGCATCGAAAAGTTTATCGGCTTTTTGCAGAGCAGCTGTGTCACTGGCATCTTTACTGACTTGCCTGACAACCTAAGCTCCGCGCTTTATTCGAGCAGCGACCAGCAGACCCAGACATCTAACACGCCGGCACTGCATGCAAAGGTATTAGCCAGCGCTAAAACCTGGGTCATCGAACACAAACAGGAGGCCAAGCCATAATGCTAGACCTTCTCTGGCCCTGGGCACTGGCCCTTGCACCCCTACCCTTTATCTATCGCTGGTTGCGCAGCCCCGCCGAGTTAAGCATGCGTGCCCTGCGCGCACCCCTGCTCGCGAGCGCCGCACTGAATGCAGGCATCTCTCCTAAAACCACGACCTGGCAGCGTCACCTCCTTCTCGCCATGCTGACGATCTGCTGGTTGAGCACGGTCGCAGCCCTCACACGCCCAGTGTGGATTGGTGAACCTGTGGCCATGCCCACCAATGGCCGAGACATTTTGCTGGCCGTGGATATCTCTGGCAGCATGCAGCAGGAAGATATGGACATTAATGGCCGCCAAGTGAATCGTTTGGTGGCTGTAAAAGCTGTGGTCGGCGACTTTGTAATCAAGCGTGAAGGTGATCGACTGGGGCTTATTTTATTCGGCGAAAAAGCGTATCTACAAACGCCCCTCACCTTTGATCGAAAAACTATGCAGGTCTTATTAAATGAAGCACAGCTCGGTTTTGCCGGCAGTAATGGTACCGCCATTGGTGATGCCATCGGGCTTGCGGTCAAACGATTACAGGATCGACCGGAAAACCATCGGGTGGTTATTCTGCTAACCGACGGCGCCAACAATGCCGGTGAGTTAGACCCCATGGAGGCTGCCGATCTCGCAAAGCGGGCTAAGGTGAAAATATACACCATCGGGATAGGCGCAGAGATGCAAGAAACCTGGGGGCTGTTTGGTAACCGCGTGACTAACCCAAGCGCCGACCTCGACGAGACGGCATTGCAGGGCATAGCCGATACCACGGGCGGGCAGTTCTTCCGCGCTCGGGACCCTCAGGAACTAATGGCTATTTATGCCGAACTCAATCGCCTAGAAGCCATTGAACAGGAAGCAGAAACTATTCGCCCGGTAGCCACTCTGTTTCATTGGCCTCTGGGATTGGCGTTTGCGCTCAGCCTAATAGTCGCTCTGTTTAGCAGTCGCAGGAGCGCCCATGCCTGAATTCTTCGCCGAGCTAATGGCCTCGTCAGCTGACTTTCATTTTCTGCGACCTCTGTGGTTTCTGGGACTCATTCCAGCCGCCCTAGTACTGGCATTATTTCAATGGCGCAAGCGCAGCGCCGGCAACTGGGCACAGATTATAAACCCCGCCCTACTGCCCTTTTTAATGCAGGGCGAGGACGGCAAAAAGCGCCACAGTACCGCCTGGTTAATCACCGGCTTGGCCCTAGCCTGGATACTGAGTTGCATCAGCCTTGCGGGCCCAACTTGGCAGCAGCTACCACAGCCAGTGCACAAAGAAGATTCAGCGTTGATAGTGGTATTCGATTTATCACCTTCCATGCTCGCCCAAGATATTAAACCCAGCCGCCTAGTTCGCGCCCGCTACAAGTTAATTGATATTCTTAAGAAACGCCACGAAGGATTTACTGCGCTGGTGGTCTATGGCGGTGAGGCCCATACGGTTTCGCCCCTAACCGAAGACAGCAATACCATTATTAGTCTGGTGCCAATTCTGCACCCTACCCTGTTACCCGAGTACGGCAGTAATACCGAAGAAGCCATAGAAATCGCCCTCGAGCTGGCGATTAACGGGGGTTACGAACAGGCGGATATTTTATTAATAACCGACGGCGTGGCGCGCTCCGCGTTTGGCACCATTCAGTCAATGGTCTCCCAAGCTGGCAAATTTAGGCTCTCTATTTTGGGCGTAGGCACTGATCAGGGTGCACCTATTCCTCTGGGTGATGGCGGCTTTGTTAAAGACAGTCGCGGCGCTATTTTAATTCCAAAATTAGCCGCCTCCTCACTGCAAGCACTGGCCTCGGCACAGGGCGGCAACTACCAAACTATTAGTGCGGGGGACAGCGACATTGAGCAAATACTCGCCGTGACAGAACAGCTATTCCCCGATGCCACTAGAGAACTAGATCGTTCATTTGACCTCTGGGACGACCAAGGCTATTGGCTGGCCATACTTTTATTGCCAGCCCTGGTATTAAGTTTTCGCAGAGGCGCAGTGGTTACGTTGCTCTTTGCTCCGCTACTATTTAGTAGTCATCCCGTCGAGGCATTAGACTGGAATGACCTGTGGCAAACCCCCGATCAGCAGGGCGCTCAGGCATTAGAAGAGGGAAACCTAGAGGCTGCTCAATCACTCTTTGACGACGACCAATGGCGTGGCAGCGCCGCCTATAAAGCCGGCGACTACGATCAGGCCATCGATGACTTTTTAGGCGCCGAAACAGCCGCCGCCCATTACAACCGCGGTAATGCCCTAGCAAAATCCGGCGACCTTGAAGGCGCAATCGAAGCCTATAATCAGGCCCTAAAACAGCAACCAGAGATGGAAGATGCCGCGGCCAATCGCGACCTTATTGAAAAGCTAAAAGAGCAGCAAGAAGACTCTTCGGAACAGCAGGACCAAGAACAAGACCAAGACAAGAAAGACAACAAGGATCAGCAGGACCAGGATCAACAACAGCAGCAAGAAAACGGCGATCCCCAGCCCTCAGATTCCAGCGACGAACCGCAGGAACAGGATCAACAGAACCAGCAACCAGAAGAGACAGAGCAAGAAAAAGAAGAGCGAGAGCAAGCCGAAAAAGAGGCCAAAGAGCAAGAAGCTCAGGAGCAGAAAGAAAAACAACAGCAGGAACAACAAGACAAAGAGCAGCCGCAAGAAGCACAGGCCGAGCCCACCGACGAAGAGAAACAGGCCCAGCAAGAAATAGAACAGATGTTGCGCAGAGTGCCCGATGATCCCGGCGGTCTGCTGCGTGCAAAATTCCGCTACCAGTCGCGACAACGTGCACTGGAGCCAAAACGCCCCAAGCCACCCAACGACGAAGAGCGCTGGTAAATGACTCGATATTTTTACAAAAACGGATTTCTTTTTACTGCACTATTAATACTGACCACAGTGGGAATATCTACCCTAAGCTGGGCAGAGCTAACGTCAAAAGTAAACCGCACAGTACTCGACAGCAACGAAACCTTGCAGCTCCGTGTGCGACTCGACGCGCAGGCGTTTACGTCAGAGCCTGATTTTACGCCGTTGCAAACCGATTTTGAAATTCTATCCAACAGTCGTCAGCAGCAGTATTCCAGTGTTAACGGCAAAGCGGTTTCTTACACCGATTGGAATTTAACACTGCTACCCAAGCGTATCGGCATTATTTTAATTCCCTCATTAAAGTACAAAAGAGAAATTAGTAACGCCGTAGAAGTTACCGTTCGCGCCGCCTCTACTTCTGGATCTGCGGCTAGCGGCAAACAACCCATTTACACAGAAACACTGGTGGACAAATCTGCAGTCTATATCCAGGAACAAATAATACTCACCCATCGACTCTACACCTCCGTGCAGTTACGAGACTACAGCCTCTCAGACCTGGATATTCCCGGTGCCATTGTCCAGCGCCTCGGCGACAGTCAATTTCAAAAAGTCATTAACGGCAGAAACTATTTAGTACTAGAAGTGCGCTATGCAATATTCCCCCAGAGCAGTGGCAAACTCGATATTCCCCTACTGCGCTTTGGTGCCTATGAAACCACTAGCCGCAGTCAATTTGGTTCCTTTTCCAGTCGGGGTAATCGCATATTTCGCGACACCGATGCTAAAAGAATCGACATCATGGCCAGACCTACCCATGTGCCCGCCGATGAATGGATGCCCAGCAGTAAAGTTGAGCTAAGCGAACAGTGGAGCGGCGACCTCGATAGTCTCATCGTTGGCGAGCCCATAACCAGAACCATTCGCATCAATGCTCAGGGACTAACCGGGGCACAGATAATACCGCTGCCAATCATTGAGAGCCCTAGCTATAAGGTGTATCCAGACCAGCCACAGCTTGAGGAACAGGCGATTGGAGATGGCGTGTTGGGTACGCGCACAGAGTCTTTAGCACTGGTGCCTAATCGAGCCGGTGAGCTCGTTATTCCAGCCATAGAGATGCGCTGGTGGGACACCAAAAACCAACGTATGCAAACAGCCAGCCTTCCCGCCACCAAGGTTCAGGTGGCCCCCAGCACGGCGATTATTAATAACACACCATTAGCGGCCAATACCCCCCTAACAACCATGGAACCCCTTGATTTAAATCCAGAGTCAGCCGGTTTCTTTGGCAGTGCAGGATCTGCCGAGCCATCGATGCTGGTAAAACTGTCACTGGTATTTAATGCATTGTTACTGGCCACTATCGCCCTACTATTGTTGGGTCGCCGCAAGCAGCGCAGTATTAAGAAAACCAGTAGCGAACAGAAAACTTCTCCGTTACTTAACTTAAAGCAGCAGCTAAAAGCTATTGAGATAGAGGCTAACAACAATAATCTGATGGCAATGCGTGATGGGATTGTCGCCTGGGGTCAGTGCCTCTTTGCAGAGACGCCACCGACAACCTTAAAGGCCCTTAGCCTGCTCTTAGACGATGCAGAGTTGCAGCAGCAATTTGCTCAGCTAGATCGCCAGCTCTATAAGGGTGAGGCCGAAAGTACTGAGGACAACTTGGATATTAGTTTGTTATTGCAGCGTTTAAAGCAGCAGTCTACTTTTTCCCGCAACAGCGTATCCAGTTCAGGCAATGGGCTTAAGCCGCTCTATCCTGAGTAACAAGGTAGGAAGTAGTAAGTTGTAAATAAAAAGGAAGCAGAAGACAGACGCGTTAAGCGGTTACTGGCTTCTGTATGGCAATGGTATTGGTCGAACGCTCAACGGAATTGTCAGCCTTTAAATAAACCAGCTTAGGTTTATGCACAGCCGCCTCAACCTCAGAAAACTGCCCATAGGTGGCAATAATAATACGATCCCCCACCTGGCATTTTCGTGCCGCCGCACCATTGATAGAGATAATCCCAGAACCTGCTTCAGCAACGATAACGTAAGTAGTAAACCGCTCACCATTGGTCACGTTGTAAATATCAATCTGTTCAAACTCGCGCATATCAGACAGCGCCAGTAAGTCGGCATCAATCGCGCAAGAACCGTCATACCAGAGTTCTGCCTGAGTGACCGAGGCCATGTGTAGCTTAGCTTTTAGAAAATTCGACAACATATTTAGAAGTCCTTTTTAAATAACAAACTGCTCTACTCAATAGTTACTGTGCCTTTATAGGCTAATGCTCAAATTATCAATCAATCGTGCTGACTCAGTAAACATAGCACCTAGAATGGTAATTTCAAGGTCATCATCCGCGGCTTGATCCAGTGTTTTACTGTTACAGATCGTGACGTAATCTATTTTAAAGCCCGCTTCAATGATGCGTGATTTAGCCGTTCCTTCCAAACCAACAAAGTCACGGTTACCCGCTTTAATCTCTTCTGCTATCCAGGCCAAACTATCTTTAAGTACTATCACTAGGGGCCGCTCTTCAGCCGTAATATAGCTGTTGCGCGAGCTCATCGCCAAACCGTCTGGCTCTCTATGAATAGGCGCAGAGCTAATTTGGATGGGCATACACAGGTCTTCTGCCATACGACGAATTACGGCCAACTGCTGGTAATCTTTGATACCAAAAATCGCTTCGTCGGGCTGTACTATATTGAACAGTTTGCTAACCACGGTGGTTACACCTTCGAAATGGCCCGGGCGGCTAGCACCACAGAGAACATCGGTCATGGTTGGGCAAATAACCCGGCTCTGGGTATCAAGACCATTGGGGTACATTTCGATATCGTCTGGATGAAAAAGATAGTCACAGCCAGCATCACGAAGCTTGTCGCAATCGCCCTGGTAGGTGCGGGGATATTTGTCCCAGTCTTCGTTAAGACCAAACTGTAGCGCGTTTACAAAGATCGAGCAGACGACTATGTCGTTAGTCTCGCGGGCCTGTTTAATGAGGGCTAAATGCCCACCGTGGAGGTTGCCCATGGTGGGCACAAAACCAATGCGCAGTCCCTTGAGGCGATCTTTATTTAAATCGTCTCTAAGACCACTGACGGTATGGAAGACCTTCATTAACGAAATCCTTAATTATTGGAAATAGTTCTGCTTAAAAGTTAAGAATACTAGTTGTCAGAAAAGTGATCACCAGCCAGATTTTCAAAGCGCGTATACTTACCCATAAACATTAATCGGCAGGTGCCAATTGGACCATTACGCTGCTTGCCAAGAATGATCTCAGCGGTGCCCTTATCGGGACTGTCTTCGTTATACACCTCATCACGGTAGATAAAGGCAATAACATCCGCATCCTGCTCAATGGCGCCAGATTCACGGAGATCCGCGTTTACAGGGCGTTTGTTGGGCCGCTGTTCCACATTTCGACTGAGCTGGGACAGCGCGATCATTGGGCATTCATATTCTCTGGCCAGACCTTTAAGCTCACGGGATATCTGCGAGATTTCTTGTACTCGCCCTTCCGCAGAATTAGTGCCGCTCATCAGCTGCAGGTAATCCACCATAATCATGCCTGGCTGGGCCTGCTCGTAAAGAGCCTCAGTGTCGGCTGGGGTATCTGCACCATGTTCCTGATGCCACTGGGCACGTAACTGGTCCACACGCTCGCGGGTGAACTGCTTGATACGGTTGCGCATTTCCAAGGTGGTAATGCCCGCCGAATCATCAATAAACAGAGGTCGATCTTTAAGTCGCTGTGCCGCACTGCTGAGGCGCGGCCAATCATCTTCGACTAGGTTGCCCGAGCGCATACGCGTTGCATCAATCTTGCCAATGGAAGAGAGCATACGCATGACTAGGCTGCTGGCTGGCATCTCAAGCGAGAAGACCAGTACCGGACGATTCTGATGAAGGGTGGCGTGTTCTACCATGTTCATGGCGAAGGCCGTTTTACCCATGGAGGGTCGTCCAGCGATAATAATTAAATCTGATTTCTGCCAGCCGGAGGTCATGGCATCCAGATCGGAGAACCCAGTGCTGAGGCCAGTAATATCGGCGTCATTTTTGAACAGTTCATCGAGCCGCTCAACCGCTTCTTTAATGAGGGTATTAACTTCTTTAAAACCGCCCTTTTTGGGGCGATTTTCAATAATTTCTTGGAGTCGACTCTCGGCTTCGGCCAACAGTTTAGAGCTATCCCAACCGAGGGGATTGTAGCCTTTGCGCACTATATCGCTGGCCGCGCCTATCAGTTGGCGAACGATCGAACGCTCAAGCACAATCTGGGTGTAGGCTTTAATATTGGCGGAGCTTGGAGTGCTATGGGCGAGATCAACCAGATACTCGGCACCACCCACGGCACTGAGATCATTATTATTTTGTAGGAATTCAGAGAGGGTAATCGGGTCGAACGGCTGGCCATCTGCAGACAGACTGTGCATGGCATTAAAGATCAGCTGGTGATCTTTGCTGTAAAAATCGCTGTCTGCCAACACTTCTGCAATAGAATCAAAAGCATCATTTTTCAGCATTAAACCACCGAGTACAGCCTGCTCAGCCTCAATTGAATGAGGGAGTGGTTGACTGACGGTAGGTTCCGCAAAAAGTGCTTCGTTCATACCAGAAATCTTACTCTGTGGTTATAAGGTTAATTTGCCCGCGAAAACAAAAACGGCACTGCATCTTATTAAGAAGCGGTGCCGTTATGCAATGCTTTACTGATATCTGACTTATTTACTCAGCAGCCAGACTGCAGGAATTACTCTGCTTCAATAATAACAGTGACCGTCTCAACAACGTCGAGGTGCAGCTGAACTTCAACTGTAAACTCTCCAACGTGGCGGAAAGCGCCATCTGGAAGGTTAATCTCGCTCTTGCTGATCTCGCCGCCGGCTGCGTTAATCGCATCTTCCAACTCACGAACACCAATAGAGCCAAACAGCTTGCCTTCATCACCAGCGATAGCGCTAATAGTAATGGTACCCGCAGCTTGCAGCTTAGTAGCACGAGCCTGAGCTTCGCCCAGTTTCTCAGCAGCAGCAGCTTCAAGGCCAGCACGGCGTGTTTCGAAGTCGATGATGTTGGCTTCAGTAGCAAATACAGCCTTGCCCTGAGGAACCAAATAGTTGCGGCCGTAACCAGCTTTAACAGTAGCTTTGTCGCCAATGTTACCCAATTTGCCAATCTTTTCTAGAAGAATAACTTGCATCTTAATAGCCTCTTTTTCTTACTATCTGCCCAATGTTAGCGGTTTTTAGTCGCCGCCAATCTTGCGCGTAAATTCAATATGCTGTCAGCAAATCCCAGACCAACCAGCAGTAACGCTGTTGAAGATCCAGCAAACACCAACCCAAAATACAGTAGACCCAGCCACTGACCACCCAACTTCAAAAACCCGATGCTGTGGTGAACCAAAGCCAGTCCGCAGACCAGTAACGGTACTGCCAAAAGCTGCATCCAGGGTTTGTATTCGCTTGGCAAATACATCCCAGCTAAAACAGCAGCTATCAACAACAGCGCAACGCTGCTATCTAATCTTAAACCGTGGAATTCTTGTTGAAATCCACCTGGGTTATACAGCAGTGCTTGCCACCATCTGGAGACTAACAAACTCGCTATCGCGCTGAGTGTTAGCATCCAGGCCATAAGACCCAATATAAATTGACGCCCCGGAATAAAGGGCGTCTCTTCTAACTTTTGCTCTTCGGCTATCTGCTCGAACATGTCGCTTACATCTTGCACGAACTGATCAATAGCAGCTGAAAAAAACCAGCCAAAACCGAGTGCGATAACAACGCCAACCACCACCGATAACAGCATGGTCCACTGCCATGAGGCAGTAACTCGCAGCACATTGGCCGCGACCACCATCATAAACAGTGCAGCTACTGACACTAAGGTTAGCAGCTGGTTTCCATCACTGAGGTAGTAAGTACCTATGAGCGGCAAAACTGCCCATAGGGATACGATTAAACCCTCAGCACTTCCTTTACGAAGTGTTACCAAGCCAATGGTTGCCGGGCTAACAAAGGGAAAAATATTTCCCAATAGCGCCACGATACAAGCCTGGGCTCGCCCGCGCATAATAAATTCAGCTAGGGCACGCAAAAGTACTATTCCTTAAATTACTTGTGGCTATCTGTATAAGGTAGCAACGCAATGTAGCGAGCGCGCTTGATAGCTTCAGACAACTCACGCTGGTAGCGTGCTTTGGTACCAGTGATGCGGCTAGGAACGATCTTGCCGCTCTCAGAGACATAACCTTTCAAAGTGTCTAAATCTTTATAATCGATTTCAGTTGCGCCTTCGGCGGTGAAACGACAAAATTTTCTACGACGTACAAACTTAGCCATGCTTATTCTCCTTTATCCGCTTCAACAGCAGGTGCTTCTTCAGCCGCAGGTGCTTCTTCGGCTACGGGTGCTTCTTCAGCAGGAGCTTCAGCGGCAGCGGTTGCAGCAGCAGCGGCATCAGCAGCAGCTTTGGCTTCATCAGCCTTAGCTTTAGCAACGTTGCGACGCTCACGCGCTTCTTTGTCAGCTTTTTCAGCATTTTCCAGCTTCATAATCGGTGATTCACCAGTAACGGCTTCGTCACGACGAATAACCATGCTGCGCAAAACAGCATCGTTGTAGCGGAAAGTGGAGTTCAACTCATCCAGAACTTCTTGAGTACACTCAACGTTCATTAGGATGTAATGAGCTTTGTGAATTTTGTTGATAGGGTAGGCCAACTGACGGCGCCCCCAATCTTCTTTACGGTGAACTGAACCGCCGCCCGCTTCTACTGAAGCAGTGTAGCGTTCAACCATACCGGGGACTTGCTCGCTCTGATCTGGATGGACCAGGAACACGATTTCGTAATGACGCATTGTATCTCCTCGTGGCTTTAATAGTCTCCCGCTAACGCCAATTTGGTCGTTGCAGTGAGACAAGGAGTGCCTGAACGTATGTCCAGACGCTTTTGTGACGCGCGATTATAGTGATTCGACCCCTCGGTTGCAACCGCCTAAGAAGAAAGATTACAGAAGGATAAACCGCCCAAGTAGCTGGGTTTCGGGTGCAGTTTTAGATACGGGCTCGCAGACTAAAAACCGAGCGCACATTGGTACGCGGGCGATCCAATATATAGGTAATGGCCATCTCCTCACAGGACACCACCACATGGACCAGAATAACCAGTCTAAAAAAGGTATCTGCATCCAATAACACAAGCACATAATAAGCCGGCGCCATCAGCACCGCCGTGGCCTTAGCCCCCCAGGTGTGATAACTCGGATACTCACCAAACTTGTACAGAGCCATAAGGATTGGCGCAATAAAAAACAGTACTGTAGCCAACACATAGCCCGCTTGGGCGGAAAATACCGCCGGCCAGATCCAGTACAGGCCTAGAATCATGGCGCCGTAGGTCAGCATATCTCCCCAGCTATCCAGCTTAGCCCCCAGATCACTGGTCTGGTTCAGTTTTCGCGCAAAATACCCATCCAGCACATCACTGAGTAGAGAAATAACCAGCACCCCCAAAAAAGCCTCCCCATCGCGGATATACGCTAGGCCCATTAATACCGGAACCAGCGCCAACCGCAGCAGACTTAATAAGTTGGGAATCGTGTAAATAGAACGCTCCATAGTTGCCATTAAAATCCCTCTATTGATAACAAATACATCCCTGTATAAGTATTAGATTAGCGGTAAATTAGTGTGAAATCCAACGTTCTATATCAATAAAAGCGCAAGCTATTAGGCTCGCTATTGGAAGGCCGATTAAAGAGCCTATTAAATGGCAACCCTTCGCTGACGGACTACTTCAAACAAACAAATACCCGTCGCCACCGACACATTGAGGCTACTCACCCCACCGGCCATAGGTAGCTTGCCGAGAAAATCACATTGTTTCATGGTCAATTGACGCATACCCGAACCCTCAGCGCCCATCACCAGCACCATAGGTCCCTTCAGATCCAGATCATAGATAAACTTGTCAGCCTCACCAGTAGTGCCCACGACCCAGGCGCCCTGCTGCTGGAGCTTTTCCAGAGTACGGGTAAGGTTTGTCACCATCACCAACGGCATGGTTTCAGCGGCACCACAGGCAACCTTAGAGACCACCGGAGTCAAACCCACAGAATTATCTTTGGGCACAATCACCGCATGAACACCGGCACCATCTGCAGAGCGCAGGCAGGCACCTAAATTATGGGGATCAGTTACCCCATCCAACATCAGAAAAAAGGCATCGCCACCCTTCTCTTCCGCCAGATTCAGTAAAAAGTTTTCATCATAGGTTTGTCCAGGACTACAGAGTGCCATAACACCCTGATGGCGGCCCTCAGCCTTCTCATCAAGCCGCTTTGAGGTCGCCCACTGCAATGTCACGCCATGCTGTTCTGCCAGCTTGTGGATTTTTTGCAAACGATCATCCGTTCGCCCACGCTGCACATGCAACTCTTTCACCCGTTGGGGTGACGACTTAAGCATGGTATGCACCGCATGAATGCCATAAATCCAATCCACAAAACTCTCCTACCGCGTCTATTAAAAATGAAAGGCGTCAATCGCCGATTGCGCATTGTACTGGCTTTGGGCAAAATCCAAGCATAAATAATCCGGACCTATCTAGAATGACGAGTGACACAAATAGCACCATGACTAACAGCCTGCCCACCGCCAATTTAATGCGTCGCCTCGCGGCACTCATCTACGATGCCTTCTTGCTGTTTGCCATTACCCTCGGCTATGGCGGCCTGTTACTGATCATTAAAATACTGTTCAACGGCCTCGACGACCTAGAAAATATTCAGCCTGGGGTATTTGTGCAATGGTTGAGCTTCTTCGGCTGGCTCGGCGCCATGTCGGGTTACTACTTTATATGCTGGCGCAAACAGGGCCAGACTCTCGGCATGAAAGCCTGGCGCATCCGCCTGCAGCAAGCCGATGGCTCGCTCGCCAGCGCCCAGCAATGCCTAAGCCGCAGCCTACTGGCAACCCTGTCGCTGGCCTTTTTTGGCATAGGCTATTTATGGTGCCTAGTACCACCGGCCAAAGAATGCCTCCACGACCGCTACACTGGCACTCAGGTAGTTACACTCTCAAAAGAAAAAAAATAAAATACAGAGCATCGGGGCACTATCTATGAGCAACATGAGCAACTTAATTATCGCGCTAGATCAGGGAACCACTTCCTCAAGAACCATTCTCTTTGATCAGCGCTATCAAATTGTCGAACAGGCCCAACAAGAGTTCACCCAACACTTCCCCGAAGATGGCTGGGTAGAGCACGACCCCATGGATATCTGGAACACCACATTAGCCACCGCCAAAGAGGCCATGGCCAGTGCCGGGGTAACTGCCAAAGATATTGCCGCCATTGGTATCACCAATCAGCGGGAGACCACGGTCATCTGGGATCGCCACACGGGCCAACCCATTTACAATGCCATTGTCTGGCAAGATCGACGCACCGCAGCCTTCTGTAACCAACTTAAAGAACAGGGCCTTGAAACTAGCGTCACCGAAAAAACCGGCCTGCTATTAGACCCCTATTTCTCCGCCACCAAAGTCGCCTGGATTCTCGACAATGTTCCTGGCGCTCGCGACAGAGCCGAACGGGGCGAACTGGCCTTTGGTACCGTGGATAGCTGGCTGCTGTGGAATCTCACCGATGGCGAGCATGCAACAGACGCCACCAATGCCTCGCGCACCATGCTCTACAATATTCATCGCGCTGACTGGGACGATGAGCTACTCGACCTATTTAATGTACCGCGATCATTGCTCCCCGCAGTTAAAGACAGCGCCGCCGATTTTGGCACCACCAGTTTGCTGGGCGACCCCATCAATATTTACGGCATTGCCGGTGATCAACAAGCCGCCACATTAGGCCAAGCCTGTTTTGATGTGGGCATGATGAAGTCCACTTACGGCACCGGTTGCTTTGCCCTACTTAACACCGGAAGCACGGCAGTCACCTCAACCAATCGCCTACTGACCACTATTGCCTACCAGCTGGATGGCAAGCCTACTTACGCCCTTGAAGGCTCCATATTTATTGCCGGTGCCGCCGTGCAGTGGTTGCGCGATGGTTTGGGCATTATCGAATCTGCCAGCCAATCCGGCCAACTCGCCAAAGACGCAGACCCTAGCCAATCAGTGTATATGGTGCCTGCCTTCACCGGCTTAGGCGCACCCTGGTGGGATGCTGATGCTCGTGGGGCTCTATTGGGTTTAACCCGCGGCACAGGCCCAGCAGAAATTGCCAAGGCTGCTTTGGAATCGGTGTGTTATCAAACATTGGATTTATTAAACGCCATGCGCGCAGACTGGACCCAAGAAGCCGAGACCGTTTTAAGAGTTGATGGCGGCATGGTCGCCAGTGATTGGACCATGCAATGTTTGGCGAATATTTTACAGGCGCCAGTAGATCGTCCGGTGATCGCCGAGACTACCGCTTTAGGTGCGGCTTGGTTAGCAGGATCGCGAGCAGGTGTCTGGCCAGATCGGGCTGGGTTTGCGGCAAGTTGGCAGTTAGAGAGTAACTTTGTACCGCAGATGTCGGTTGAAGACAGAGATTTAAAGGTAGCTGGGTGGAATAAGGCGGTTCGGCGCGTACTGAGTTAAAGGGCTAGACTAAACAGAAGGATCTGGTGCGGGGCATAGCCAGTCACCCTGTTTCGATCGATTCCATGGGTTGCTGGTTTTCAGCGCTCAGATAACTCGCTTTGCTCAAACAGATCTTCGCTCAACCTGAAAATCAGCAACCCATAAGCGGAATCTGACTGATCGAAACAGGGTGACTGGCTTTGCTTCAGGGGTCTGCCGGTGTATGGTTTTTTGGGTGAATACAATTAGGATTTTAGAGGGATACTGTGATGATTAAAACTATAATTGCGGCAAGTTTGTTGCTGGTTGGTTGTGGTGTGGAAGAGCAAAACGCTGGAAATCCGCTGAGTTTGTACACCTTTGACTGTGGATCCATTGAGATATCTAATCTCGACGCATTTTCCTCGAACGGCGACTACGCTGGACTGTCGGGCAGCCTGACCAACACCTGCTATCTAATCCGTCACCCCCAGGGAGATCTGTTATGGGATCTCGGCTTGCCTGATGCCTTAGTTGGCATTGGCCCCCAGACTGAGGGCATTTTTACCACGACACTTGAAAGAACATTAATCGAACAGCTAGCCGATATCGGCCTGACAGCACAGGATATTGAGTTTATTTCAATCTCTCACAGCCATTTTGACCACAGCGGTCAGGCGGCCCTTTTCCCAGAGAGTCAGTGGCTGGTGAATAAAAATGAATTTGATTACATGTTCAGCACAGACGCAAACAAAGCTCAGAACGCAGCCTTTGCCGAGCTTAGTAATAGTATCCACACAGGCAATCTTGATGTGTTTGGTGATGGCTCAGTCATGATTCTCGAACTGCCAGGACATACACCCGGACATAGTGCGCTGCAAGTTAATCTGCCTGAAAGCGGCCCTATTCTTCTTACAGGTGATCTCTACCACCGCACCGAAAGCCGCGAGCTAAAGCGTGTTCCAAGATTTAATACCGACGAACCTCAAACTAGAGAATCGATGGACCTCTTTGAAATGTTGGCGACAGAATCTGGTGCGCGAGTGATTATTCAGCACGAGCCAGTAGATGTAGCTACTTTGCCCAAACCACCTGCGTTCTTAAGATAGTTCACAGCAATGAGAAGAGATCCCTCGTCGCGCTGCTCTGTCGGGATGACAGATTGTGAGCGTGCAAACCTTGCGATCCCGAACACCCTTGTCATTCCGAACGCAGTGAGGAATCTCCCCACAAACCCGGTCCAACCCAAAGCCAACCAGCACCCCATATTGTCCAAATGACAGATATTAGCCACCCCACACCACCGCAATTTTAAAGTCACCAACAGGGCCATAGAATTGGCAGAACAGAGCCCGTCACCCTGTTTCGATCAGTCAGGTTCCGCTTATGGGTTAAGGGTTTTCAGGTCGAGCGAAGATCTGTTTGAGCGTAGCGAGTTATCTGAGCGCTGAAAATCGTCAAGCCATGGAATCGATCGAAACAGGGTGACGGGCTCTGTACCCGCACCACACCCAATCAACCACCACGCCTCAATAAATACAACCCAACCCCCATACAAAGAAGCACCGGCATCAGCACAGCCAGAACCGCAGGAAAACCAAATACAATACTAAACGGCCCCAACATATCCTGAATAATCTTAAAGCTAATACCAATCACCACACCAACAAAAATACGCAGCCCCATGGTGGAATCTCGAAGGGGGCCAAACACAAAAGAGATACCAATCAAAACCAGCCCAATAATCACCAGAGGCTGTAATACCTTGCGCCAATAGGCTAATTCGTACACCGAGGTATCCGCATTTTGCAGTTCCAAGAAATTGATGTAGTTGTACAGACTAGAAATAGACAGCGCACTGGGAGGTAACACATTTAAGGTTAGCACCTCAGGGGTTAGTTCAGAATTCCAGCGTCGTGTAATCTTCTTTTCAGTTTCTGTACTGGTTTCGTTAAAGCGCGTGATCGAAACATTCTCTTCAACCCACAGATTCTCGGTGCCGTTATAGGTGGCGCGGGATGAGAAACTTGCTTCTAATAAGGCCTTATCGTCATCGAACTTATAACGCGTCACGCCGAACAGAACACCGCCAGGAAATACCGCATTAAAATGCATAAACTCACTGCCTTCGCGATTCCACAAACCGGATGCAGAGTTCTGTGCAGACTCGCCCTTGCGCAAATACTCACGTCGACCCTCAGCCAGCTGATCTAGATAAGGAGAAAAATACTCACCGACCGCCGTACTAATAATTACAAATAGCATCACCGGCTTAAGCACAAAATAAACAATGCGCAGCAGAGAAACACCTGAGGCACGCATCACAATCACTTCACTATTTGTGGCCAGCAGACCCAAACCAAACAGACAGCCAATGAGTGAAGAGAAAGGAATATATTCATAGATAGTAGAGGGCAACTTGGTGGCAACATAAATCAACGCATCGGAAAAATGATAATTACGTTGCACATCACCGGCTTCATCAATAATAGCGGCAATTGCATCTACGCCTACCACCAATAAGAGTGCCACTGTGATAGCAGCAAAAACCGTTGTGCCTACATACCTAGACAGTCGTCTCATGGGGCCACCTTCTTAAAGCGTCCAGATCTGAACAGCATAAAAGCAATACCCAGAAACAGTAGATGCACCGGTAATAAGGTTACCTCTATGGGCACTGAGCCCGATTCAAGCGCACCGCGCATTGCATTAAGCGCAACCAGATAACCGAAGTACAGCATTATCGCCGGCAGCAACTTAGCAAACTTACCCTGTCGGGGGTTGGTGCGACTTAAAGGAACAGCCAACACTGTCACGACTAACACCATAAAAGGCGTGGAGAGCCGCCACTGCAACGCAGCCTGAAGTTTGGGATCCTTTGAGGCCAGTAACTCGGCGGTGGTCAGCGCATTGGTTTCGAGATCTTCTTCAATGGGTTTGCGATCTTCTAAACGTGAGCCGTATTCCTCAAAGTGCGTAATCTGATAATCATGGGTGCCCGGAACGCCCTCAACCCGATAGCCTTTATCTAGCACTAAAAAACTCTCGGAGCCGTCTTCGGTTTTCTGTTGGCGGCCGCGGTCTGCCACTACCAGCACCAATCGACTATCGAAGGTGGCTGCAGAACCTGCAGTGACGGCCAAAAATACATCTTCCAGCTCCTGAGCCTCGGTTACATTCTCGGCGTAGGTAATACCCTTGCCACCACTCAGGCCATAAAACTTCTTCGGCGTCAGCTTATCCAGCTCCGTCTTTTCTTTTTGCGCGGCAAAGATTGTCTCGGCCTTGGCGATACCAGCAGGGGACACAGACAGGCTCAACCAACCCACGATCAGTGCCAGCGCAACCGCCATCACCGCTGTGTAGCCGAGCAATTGATTTTCAGAGATACCACAGGCCTTGAGTACGCTCATTTCATTCTCAACATAGAGGCGGCCAAAGGACAGCAGAATCGCCAAAAAGAAGGCCAACGGCAGGGTCAGCTCAAGAAATCCAGGAATACGATAACCAATCACCGCAAAGATAACACCGGGCTCAAGATTACCGGCCACCGCATTGGCCAAGTATTTTACAAAGCGGCCACTGACCAAAATCATCAGCAGTACCAAGCACACAGCAAAGGTTGCAGACAGAATTTCACGACATAGATAGCGGAAAATAATCAACGACTTAGGCTTCTAGCTATTGGGCGTGGCGGCACAGAATGGTATCCTTGGCGGGTTATTTCGCTTAATCGTAGCTATTAATACTAGCTGCTATGTCTTGGCTACCACTCTTATCTAACATTCAGCGTAAGAGCCACAGCTAATTATCTGTTCAACATCTGGAGTTAATATGGATTTTACTGCATCTTCCGCAAACCTGTTAAACATTAAAGCGGATTCTCTCATTCTCATGACCGGCTCACAACTGCAAAACAGTGCCAAAGCCCTTGACGAGTCCCTTGAGGGCGCAATCTCCTCGCTAATCAAAGTGGGTGACTTTTCTGGTAAAGCCAGCGAAAGCATGGTTATCCACATTCCAGGCACTGCTGGCAAGCGCATAATTCTAGTAGGAACCGATGGTGCCAAGACAGCTCAGCAGCAAATAAAGGTGATCCGTGCAGGTGCCGCAGCACTGTTGCGAACCCCCTCCATCAAAGCCGTTTGGGCAGGCGAAGGCCTGGCCGAAGATACCGAATGGCAGGCCGGCATTGTTGCCCGCAGTATTCAGGCCGCTAGCTACAAATACACCGCAGTGCCCAAAAGAGCCGCCAAAAAGGCACCGCCACAAAAATTAAAAACTCTGACCTACTGGGTAGCTAGCAAGTCAGATGCCAAACCTGCCAACGCAGGTCTTAAATACGGCGCTGCAGTGGGCAATGGCATGAACGCCGCTCGCCAGCTAGGCAATCTGCCTGCCAACATCTGCACCCCAACCTTTCTGTCAGATCAGGCCAAAGCATTGGCCAAGGGCCAGACCAAGGTCACTACCAGCGTATTGACCGAAGCCCAGATGACCAAGCTTAAAATGGGTTCACTGCTGTCGGTAAGCGCCGGCTCAGATCAGCCGGCAAAACTTATAGTGATTAAATATCAGGGTGCCAAGGCCGGAGTTAAGCCCGTGGTACTGGTCGGTAAAGCGGTCACCTTTGATACCGGCGGTATCAGCCTTAAACCCGGCGGTGGCATGGACGAAATGAAGTACGACATGTGCGGTGGCGCGTCGGTCATCGGTGTGATCAATGCCTTGATCGAAACCCAGATGGCCATCAACGTGGTCGCCATCGTGCCAGCCGTGGAAAACATGCCCAATGGCAATGCCACCAAACCGGGTGACGTTGTAACCAGTATGTCAGGCCAGACCATTGAAGTGCTTAACACCGACGCCGAAGGCCGCTTAATTTTATGCGATGCTCTGACTTACGCCGAACGCTTTAAGCCAGACACGGTTATCGATATTGCCACATTAACTGGCGCGGTAATCGGTGCACTGGGCAAAGAAACAGCCGGGCTATTATCCAATAATGATGAACTAGCTGAAGGCCTATTAAGCAGTGGCCTACGCAGTGGCGATCGTGCCTGGCGCCTGCCGCTCTATGAAGAGTACGACGCGCTCTTAAAGAGTAACTTTGCCGACATCGCCAACATTGGTGGCCCGCAGGCTGGCACTATTACCGCCGCCTGTTTCCTGGCGCGCTTTACCAAGAAGTTTAAATGGGCGCATCTCGATGTCGCCGGAACCGCTTGGGTATCTGGCGCACAAAAAGGCTCCACCGGGCGTCCCGTTCCCATTCTTATGGACTACCTGCGCAGCAAGGCGAAATAAACCAGTGACCAGTGTTTCATTTTATAAATTGGCGGGCGACCAACAGGTTGCCCTTGCCCTCGCCTGCCAGTTAATTCAGAAATCATTAAAAATGAATCAGCAGGTCCTGTGTTTGGTGGCAGATGATGCCATTGCCCAACAGCTCGACGAAAAACTTTGGGGCTTTCAGGCCACCGCCTTTGTGCCCCATGCTCTAGGTGTCGACAATGCACCCGTCGCCATCAGTACCGACGCCGAGCCCGGCGATCACCACCAGATACTGATTAACCTACAACCGCAAATTCCCACATGGTTTAGCCGTTTTGACCGTGTGATAGAGATAATCTACCCACACCCAGAGTACGAGCAGGCCAAACGCGATAACTTTAAATTCTACAAAGAGCGCGGCTACGCCCTGAGCTTTCACGACTTAACTGAAAAGTTTCACGGGTAATTTGCTAAGTGAAAGACAACAAAAAAAGCCTGAGTGAAAATCAGCCAGACTATGAGGGTATTCTAGACGACCTCTATTCCCTGCAAAAAAACCTACTCCCCTCCAGCGCCAACACCAATGAGCATTCATCTGTTGAACTGCCGGAAGAATCTTCAGACGAAGATATCGACAGCCTTGAAATACCCATACTCACTCAATCTCTTGATGAAGAGATCGACAGCGTGCATCAGGCGCGCAAAGTATTCGATGAGGCCCAGCACCATCTGTTCGACAAAGCCGACGCTCAGTCTGCCGTCGACGATGCCAAAATTAACGCCATCGTCAACAAACTAATGGTCCGCATGCGACCGAAAATGGAACAGCTACTGCGGGAGAAAATACGCGCCAAGGTCATTGAGCGTTTTAACCGCGAAAACTAATCGCAACCGCCCGCCCCACCCTCTATAATTCCCCTACAAAAATTACCGCAGCCATAACTACCGAGCCCGATAATGGAAAAAGTATTTACTCCCCAAGATATAGAAACCAAATGGTATAAAACTTGGGAAGAGCGCGGTTATTTTGCCCCCGACATGGCCAGCACAGGCGATGCCTACAGCATCGTAATACCCCCACCTAATGTGACCGGCAGCCTGCATATCGGCCACGCCTTGCAGCACGGCATTATGGACGCCCTCACCCGCTACAACCGCATGAAAGGCAAAAATGCCCTGTGGCAAGTGGGCACCGACCATGCGGGCATCGCTACGCAGATGGTCGTTGAGCGCAAATTGGCTGCGGCAGAACTGCCAGGCCGAGAAGAACTGGGCCGAGAAAAATTTATTGAAAAAATCTGGGAGTGGAAGAAAGAGTCTGGCGACACCATCACCCAACAGATGCGTCGACTGGGTAACTCCGTCGACTGGGAAAGCGAACGCTTCACCATGGACGAGGGCTTCTCCAGCGCTGTACAGGAAACCTTTATCCGCCTTCATGCAGACGGTCTAATCTACCGTGGCAAGCGCCTGGTTAACTGGGACCCAAAACTGCACACCGCCATCTCCGACCTCGAAGTAGAGAGTCGCGATGTAAAAGGCAAAATGTGGAACCTGCGCTACCCCCTAGCCGAGGGCGTTAAAACCTTAGACGGCAAAGAATACATAGTAGTGGCCACCACCAGACCAGAAACCTTATTGGGTGATACCGGCGTTGCCGTCAATCCCGAAGACCCAAGATACGCCAACCTAATTGGCCAGCACGTAGTTCTGCCCCTGGTAGGCAGACTGATTCCCATCGTTGCCGACGAACACGCCAATATGGAAAAAGGCACCGGCTGCGTAAAAATCACACCAGCCCACGACTTCAATGATTACGAAGTTGGCCAGCGCCACAAACTGCCCATGGTCAATATACTTACCATGAACGCCGATATTCGTCAGACCGCCGAATGCGTAAAAAGCGATGGCAGCGACGACAATGAGATGGACGCCACCCTGCCCGAAAAGTATCGCGGTATGGAACGCTTTGCCGCGCGCCGAGAAATCGTCGCCGACATGGATGCTCTCGGTTATCTCGAAGGCATCGAAGAAAACGACATGACCATCCCCTACGGAGACCGTGGCGGCGTGGTTATCGAGCCCATGCTTACCAACCAGTGGTACGTCGACGCCAAGAAAATGGCCGGCCCAGCAATTGAAGCCGTTGAAGATGGCCGGATTGAATTTGTCCCCAAGCAGTACGAAAACATGTATTTCTCCTGGATGCGCAACATCCAAGACTGGTGCATCTCACGCCAACTCTGGTGGGGCCACCGCATTCCCGCCTGGTACGACGACGCAGGTAAAGCATACGTAGGCCACAGCGAAGAAGACGTGCGCGAAAAGTACGACCTCGGCGATATGGCTCTTAGCCAAGACGAAGATGTACTAGACACCTGGTTTAGCTCTGCTCTCTGGACCTTCGGTACACAGGGCTGGCCCGAACAAACCGAACGTCTGAAAGCCTTTCACCCTACGGATGTATTGGTTACCGGTTTCGATATTATTTTCTTCTGGGTCGCACGCATGATCATGATGAGCATGCACCTCATCAAAGATGAAAACGGCGCAGCCGAAGTACCCTTTAAAACCGTGTACGTCACCGGCCTAATTCGGGACGAGACTGGCCAGAAAATGTCCAAGTCGAAGGGCAATGTACTCGACCCCTTAGACATGATCGACGGCATCGATATCGAAAGCCTGCTGGAAAAACGCACCGGCAATATGATGCAGCCCCAGCAAGCCAAAAAGATTGCCAGCCGCACCCGCAAGCAGTTTCCCGATGGCATAGAGCCTCACGGAGCAGATGCATTGCGTTTCACCCTCTGTGCCCTCGCCTCCACCGGCCGGGATATTAACTGGGACATGAAGCGACTCGAAGGCTATCGCAACTTCTGTAATAAAATTTGGAATGCTTCACGTTACGTATTGATGAATGCTTCGGGTGAGGAAGGTACAGACGAGGGTGACAAAGACTGTGGTCAAGACAACAGCGCAGATTACAGCCTAACCCTCGCCGACCGCTGGATAATCTCGCGCCTGCAGCAAGCCGAAATAGACGTGACCGCCGCCATAGATAGCTACCGATTTGATCTCGCCGCCCAAGCCCTCTACGACTTCGTGTGGAACGAATACTGCGACTGGTACCTAGAGCTTTCTAAGCCCGTCCTCTGGGACGAGAACGGTGACTCTGCTGTTCAGAAAGGCACCCGCCGCACATTAGTACGCGTACTCGAAGCCATACTGCGTCTGGCCCACCCCATGCTGCCCTTTATCACCGAAGAAATCTGGCAAAACATCGCCCCACTCGCCGGTATAAAACTCAATCCAGCGGGCGACACCATAATGTTACAGCCCTTCCCCGTTGCTGACCAAAGCCAAGTAGACGAAGCGGCACTGGCCGACATCGAATGGCTAAAAGTTGTGATTGTAGGGGTGCGTAATATTCGCGGCGAGATGAACATCTCCCCCGCCAAGGCACTGCCCATATTCATGACTAAAGGCGACGTCAACGATCAGCGCCGCATGGAAGAGAACCGCCAGTTCCTCAGCAAGCTCGCCAATCTAGAATCCATCACCTGGTTAGACGATCCTGCCGAAGCACCACTGAGCGCCACCGCCCTCGCTGGCGACCTAGAAATACTGGTGCCCATGGCCGGCATTATTGATGTAGATGCAGAACTGGCTCGTCTCGATCGCGAAATAGACAAACTAGGCATCGAAGCCAAAAAGCTCAGCGGCAAACTCAGCAATCCCAAATTTGCCGACAACGCCCCCGCAGAAGTGGTGGCCAAAGAGCGTCAAAAGCTTGAAGAATATGAAGGCTCATTAACCCAGCTGCAAGAAAAACGTAGCACCATCGCCGAGTTGGCGTAAATATTTAAATGCCTTCAGGGGCAAAGGGTTAGTAACCACTAAATGGCTCAAAATCTAAACCCCCAACAGCAGGCTGCGCTGAAATATATCGATGGCCCCTTGCTAGTACTTGCTGGCGCGGGCAGTGGTAAAACCAGCGTAATCACCCGCAAAATTGCCTACCTAGTAGAAGAGTGCGGCATCCCCGCGCGCAATATCGCCGCGGTGACCTTTACCAATAAAGCCGCCCGAGAAATGAAAGCCCGCGTCTCCAGCCTACTGGGCAAGAGCGAAGGCAAAGGTCTTACCGTCTCCACCTTTCACAACCTCGGTCTGACCATCATTCGCACTGAGATCAAAGCCCTAGGTTTTCGCCCCGGCTTTTCCATTCTCGACCAAGAAGACTGCCGCAAGCTGCTCAAAGAATTACTCGTGCGCCACACCGAACTCGACGAAAAGTTAATAGACAGCGCACAGAGCACCATCTCTAACTGGAAGAACTCATTGCTCGAACCCGGCCAAGCAGTAGGCGCTTCAAACAGCACCGGCGAACAGGCCATCGCCATGCTCTATGAACGCTACCAGCGCGCCCTCAAAGCCTACAACGCCGTAGACTTCGACGACCTCATCATGACTCCAGTGATGCTGTTCAGGCAGAATCCAGAGATTCTAGAAAAGTGGAAAAAGCGCATCCGCTACTTGCTAGTAGACGAATACCAAGATACCAATCTGGCCCAGTACGAGCTGGTGAAAACCCTGGTTAATGAAAAGCAGGCCCTCACCGTAGTAGGCGACGACGATCAGTCGATTTATGCCTGGCGCGGCGCCCGCCCAGAAAACCTCATGCAGCTGCAAGAAGATTTCCCCGCCCTAAATATTATTAAACTCGAGCAAAACTATCGCTCGACCGGCCGCATCCTAAAAGCTGCCAACACCTTGATTGACAACAACCCCCACCTAATCAGCAAAGTCCTGTGGAGTGAACTGGGCCCCGGCGACCCACTGCGCTTTATCAGCAGCGAAAATGAAGAATCCGAATGCGAGCGGGTAGTTAACGAAATAATCGATATGCGCCTCAAGCGCCGCTGCAAATACAGTGACTTTGCCGTCCTGTATCGAGGTAATTACCAAGCCAAACTCGTCGAGATAAAACTGCAAACCCAAAACATTCCCTACGAAATAACCGGCGGCCAATCCTTCTACGCCAAAACTGAAATCAAAGACGTCATGGCCTACCTGCGGTTAATTATTAACCCCAGCGACGACAACGCACTACTCAGGATTATCAACACCCCAAGACGCCAGATCGGGCCCACTACGTTAGAAAAGCTCGGTGAATACGCCAACCAGCGCAATCTGTCCCTGTACGATGCCATCGACGAAGTCGGCCTTACCGCCACCATGCCCGCCAATAATTTGGAGCGCCTAAAACGCTTCAAACACTGGATACAAAACGTAAATCGAAACATCTACGACAACGCCCCCATGGCCGCCATCAATGAGATGCTCGACGACGCCGACTATTTAGGCTGGCTGCAACTCAATGCCAGTAACGATCATGTGGCTCAAAAGCGCTGGGAAAATGTGCAGTTTTTACTTTCGCAACTCTCCCAAGTACTGAAGCGCGACGAAGAAGAAAATGAAACCGAAAATGGCGATAGCCGCATAGAAAACGCCATCGCCAAACTCATACTCCGAGACCTTCTCGATCGCGAACAAGAAGAGTCCGCCGACGATAAAGTCCAGCTAATGACCTTGCATGCCGCCAAAGGGTTGGAGTTTTTACATGTATTTATGATCGGCATGGAAGAAGATATTCTGCCCCACAAAAATAGTGTGGAAGGTGGTGCTATAGAAGAAGAACGACGCCTAGCCTACGTAGGTATTACCCGCGCCCAGCGCACCTTGACCATGACAAGCGCCCGACAGCGAACGCAGTTTGGTGAGACATCGGCAACAACGCCGAGTCGGTTTGTGGATGAGTTGCCGGAAGATGATTTGATTAAGATTGGCGGCAATAGCCCTGCGATAAGCGCCGAAGAAAATCAGGCAAAGGGCGAGGAGTCACTCGCTGCACTGAAGTCATTGTTTGGCTAACGTAGCACCATCACTCCAGCGGCAGAACGTCGTGCCAGCGAAGGAACGTCACCCCAGCGAAGGCTGGGGCTGGTACCTCTAGTAGATTCCCCGTCATGCCAGCGAAGGCTGGTACCTCTAGACGATTCCCGCCTACGCGAGAATGACGTAATGTAAGCGAGAATGACGAACTTTAACCCAGAACGGCGTAATGTAAGCCAGAATGCCAAATAGCCCCCCCAAATAAACTCCCCGCATAAAAAAAGGAGGCTTAAAAAAGCCTCCTAAAATTTAGGGTTAGTACCGCTCAGGTGGGGCGTATTAACGGGAATCAATACTCAAGGTCTTAGCAACCAGCCCACCCGAGCATCAGCTCGATTAAGATCGTGCAAGATCATCGAACTGATACCTAAAGGTTAGTCCATAGATTCACCGGACCGCTGACACGCAGCACCAAAAACCCTCTATAAAATCCTAAAATACGCCTGCAGCCCTCTAATTTACTGGAATATCCAGTATTAAATAGATTTCACCTAAAGTGACTTAGTCGCAATTTCCAGCACATCTTTGACCAATCCGGGCTCATCAGCAATGGCCTGCAGCGCCTCGCGCATCAATCCGCTATTAGGTTCGGGAAACTGTTTCCAGCGCGTTAAAGGTGTCACCAGTCTAGCCGCTACCTGAGGGTTTTGATTATTCAGAGCAATCACCTGCTGCTGTAAAAACTCATAGCCAGAACCATCTGGGTTATGGAAATTAACCAGATTGGCATTACAAAATGCGCCAATTAAACTTCTCAGTTTGTTGGGGTTGCTCATGGTGAAGGCTGAATGATTCATCAGGTCACGCACCCGAGCTAAACCACCGGCCTGACTATTAATCGCCTGAATCTGTAGCCACAGGTTCATCACCAGTGCTTCGTCGCGATACTCTGCCTCAAACTCAGCCAATGCCTGCTCTGCATACTTAGAGGCTGCTGGGCAATTAACTAGGGCGCTAAGTGCCGCGGCCTTATCGGTCATGTTGTCGGCCAATTTAAACTGCTGCCAGGCTAATTCAATGCCTGTGTCACCGACCAACATCAGATAGTTGAGGGCAGCGTTTTTAAGGCTACGACTACCGATTTGTTGTGCATCGGGGGCATAGATTGGCTGGGTATTATGGCACTGGTAGAGAGCCATAAATTGGTCTACTAATGAGCCCGCCAACGCCGTGCGTACAAAACTCCGAGCGTCATGAATGGCCGCTGCATGAATAATCTCTGCCTCTTCGTGGAGCAATGCTTCACTGGGCAACTGCAACATCAGGGCGACCATTGCCGGGTCAAGGGATTCATCGGTTAACAGTGCACTGTAGGCGTCTATTACCTGGCTATTGAGGGCCATCGGACGATCGCGCAGGCTATCTTGGGTCAGCTGCTTCAATACACCAAGACATAATGTCTGGCTGGCATCCCAGCGATTAAAACCATCACTATCATTAGCCATCAGATGGGCTAGCTGCTCTGCGCTATAGCCGTAGTCGAGCTTTACCGGTGCGGACAAACCTCGCAGCAACGAGGGTACTGCTGACTCCCCTACTCCCTCGATTAGCAGTGTTTGTTTGGCCTCGGTAAGCTCATAAATAATCTCGGTATCGCCATTGGCATTGAGTACAAGGTCGTTACCTTTCTCGCCAACTAGGCCCAGTTTAACGGGAATAACAAAGGGCAGTTTTTCGCTCTGACCTGGTGTCGCTGGACAGCTCTGTCCAAAGTCTAGGGCTAAGGTTTGCGTTTCTGCATCATGCTGAGATCGCACTTTTAATACAGGGGTACCCGACTGCTTATACCAGCGGCGGAACTGAGTGAGATCGCGGCCACTGGCATCTTCCATGGCCCGCACAAATTCTTCGATGGTGACTGCCTGACCGTCGTGACGATCAAAGTACAGGTCGCTGCCTTCTCTAAAGGTATCAGGTCCCAGCAGGGTACGGATCATACCCACAACTTCTGAGCCTTTTTCGTATACCGTTAGGGTATAAAAATTATTGATCTCCATATAGGAGTCTGGCTGCACCGGATGGGACATGGGGCCACCATCTTCAGCAAACTGGTGGGTGCGAAGATAGGATGCATCCTCGATACGCTTTACTGTGGCAGAGTTCATATCCGCAGAAAATTGCGAATCCCGATAAACAGTAAAGCCTTCTTTTAAACTTAATTGAAACCAGTCACGACAGGTGATGCGATTGCCCGACCAATTATGAAAATACTCATGAGCAACAATGGCTTCTACCCGCTGAAAAGAAGCATCAGTAGTGGTTCTTGGATTGGCCAGAACCGCTGAGGTATTAAAAATATTCAGCCCTTTGTTTTCCATGGCCCCCATATTGAAATCATCAACGGCCACAATCATAAAGATATCGAGGTCGTATTCTCGGCCATAGGTTTGTTCGTCCCATGCCATAGAATTTTTCAACGACAACATGGCATGGGCACATTTATCTAAATCTTTTTCTTCGACAAATATTTGCAGTTTGATGTCGCGGCCAGACATTGTGGTAAAGCTATCTTCCACACAGGCCAAAGTTCCAGCCACTAAGGCAAATAAATAGGCCGGCTTTTTAAAGGGATCGTGCCAGGTAACAAAATGCTTGCCACCCTCAAGATCACCCTGTTCAGTGGGGTTACCATTTGAGAGCAGCACAGGATAGGTGGCCTTATCGGCGATGACTCTGGTGGTGAATTCAGACATCACATCCGGGCGATCCAGATAATAGGTAATATCACGAAAGCCCTCTGCTTCACACTGGGTGCAATACATAGTGCGGGAGCGGTAAAGACCCATCATGGTGGTGTTTAACTGGGGCTTTATAAGTACCTCAGTGGTAATAACGCCGCTATCTGGCATGTTGTTTAGGGTCAGAGAATCACTGTCTTGAACATAGTCTCCCTCGCCCAATAGCTGGCCATTAATCTGTACTGACTGAAGATCTAAATCTGCACTGCCATGAAATACAATTACCGAATCTTGCTCAGTACTCTGAGGATTGCGCTCAACCCTCAAAGTCGTTGTTACTCTGGTGCTATGTTCACCTAAGTCAAACACTAAATCCGTTTTGTTAATTAGGAATGGGCTGACTTTATAGTCGTTCAGATAAATGGTTTGCGGTGCTGGGTCTCTCATGTAGAAAATCCTTTTTACTTTAGGCGGTGAACTTAACATTGTAAGCAGTGAACTTGCGCATATTGATAACACCAGTATCCATAATTAGGTACTGACCTTTTATGCCCTGGAGAATGCCTTCTACCAATGGCTGTTTGTCGAGATTCAAACTTTTTACTTTCTCGGGAAACTGCTCGACCGGAAATTTAATGTCGGTGATGGTTTCATTATATAAACGCTGCAATGCTTGCAGGCCATGTTCCTGTTCGAGAAACTCTAAGCCCTCTTCTGACTTGGCCATTAATTCATCGCGCAACAGGTGCAAATCCACAAACTCTGAGTCGCCTTTTAACATTTTCTGCCAATGGGTCTTGTCGGCAATATGCTCACGGAGACAGTCTTCAACCAGACCCGCCTGATAGCGAGTCTGCACTCTAAAGATAGGTAACCCCTGAGTGGCGCCCTGATCTATCCAGCGCGTCGGCAGCTGTGTGCCTCGGGTAATACCCACTTTAACGCCAGAGGTATTAGACAGATACACGAAGTGGTCGGTGAAACAAAACTTCTCGCCCCATTCTGGATCGCGACAGGTGCCATGATGAAAATGACATTTTTCTGGGCTCATAATGCAGGTGTCGCACTGAGGCAATTTAGTAAAGCAGGGATAGCAGTAACCCTGACTAAAACTTTTCTTTGAACGGCGACCACAGTGGATGCAATGAATATCACCCAGATGCTCTATGGAAATAGGCTTGCCAATCAATGTATTCATGGGAATACGCTGGTCATCTAAGGGAAGCTGGTAATCAACTCTGCCCTCGGCATCAAGGGTTGCTTCCATTTTTGCGAGATGGCCTGAGGCTTCAACTGACATTAAATTTTCCACTTTATAGGGGTTTCTTCTGGCACCTCAGGTGCGCAGGCGGTCGTTTTTGGTGGCACGTAACCGGTACGTTGATCTGCGGGCTTGCGCTCGTCATAGGCAATCACGGCCTGAATACAGAGCTCTTTTTGACCGCCTATCAGCACCCGACCATCTGGCCATTTACCCACTTCGATGGCGCGCTTAAGGCTTTCGTAAACCTCCGGGGTAATGCTGTCGAGAAGCTGCTTTAAATCCATACTGACTACCCTTTTTTAAATCTATTGATAAGACCAAAGATAGCGCCCAATAACATACCAATTACCAGTCCGCCCAAATGGGCAGCGTTCGCCACCCCTACCCCTAACAGCAAGTCGAGAATGCCGGTCATGCACACCAATAGCCAACCCAACATAAAGCCAACAATGCCCGGGGGCAGGTGTAGCAGTGGATGGGGCCACATCTTATTTTTAATCCAGATATAGCCCAGCAGTGCATAGACCACTCCTGACATACCGCCAAAATACACCGTGCCAGACCAGATAAACTGCGCCATATTCGAAAAAATGCCGCTCAACAGCACTAGTAATATTAGATGTAATGAGCCAGCCAGCTCCTCAATTCGGCCGCCGAGCATGCTCAGCCAGAGGCTATTAAAGACCAGATGAACCAAGCCAAAATGCAGGAATATAGGTGTGATCAGACGCCAGTATTCCCCTGAGGCTAGGTTGCCGAAAAATAGAACAGGCTGTAGCTGTGGGAAAAAGGAGCTGATCAGACCACCGAGCAGGCTGGCGATAATCAGTATCGTCACCGCGGGATGCTGTCTGGCGGCCAGTAGCCAATTGAGCTGTTGCGACATGCTGTTAAAGAGTCCGTTTGATCAGTGGTTTATCTTTTTACGCCGAGCCGACTTCCCCAGCCCAACTTTGACCGACAAACACCGTAAAAATTATTATCTTTGGGATGAATTAACTGAATATCGTTGGCGTGCTTGCGAATGGTAATAACATCACCAGGTTCAGTCGTAAAGTCATTATGACCATCACAGGTAACCAATGGATGCAGTTCATTTCGCGAGCTAACCCGCAGTTCAATCTGTGCATTGCCATGCAGGGCAATGGGCCGACTACTCAATGTGTGGGGGTTTAATGGCACCACCACAATGGCGTCCAGCTCAGGGAATAATAAGGGGCCACCTGCAGATAATGCATAGGCTGTAGAGCCGGTCGGCGTGGCCACAATAAGTCCATCGGAGCGCTGGCTGTAGACGAATTCGCCATCGACATAGAGTTCGAAGGTCATCATACGCACAGACATACCGGGATGCAGCACGATGTCATTGAGTGCCGTGCCTGTGCCAATTTCTTGGCCATTACGGGTGACGGTGGTCTCCAGCATAAAGCGCCGAGTCTGCTTATATTCGCCGTTGAGTACCGGCATAACACGGGCTTCTATTTCGTCTGGGGATATATCTGTGAGAAAGCCGAGCCGTCCGCGGTTAATGCCCAGAAGGGGAATACCGCTAGCCGCCATCTTGCGGCAGGCACTCAGCATGCTTCCATCACCGCCTACGACGATGCCCAAATCAATGGCACCGGCAAATTCTTCAATGGGCAATGTTTTGTCCACAGGCCAATCAACTAACTTGGCAGCCTGTTCTTCGTAGACAACTTCGCGGCCCTGTGAGACCAGGAAAGACTCTAGCTTGTGCAGAGACTCTTTGACCTCGGCAACATCAAGGCTACCGAGTAATCCTATGCGCTTAAAATGTGACATATAGTGGCTTCCAAAACTGTTGCGATAATTATACCTGCTGTGAGATGAATTCACTCACTTTGAGGCATAATAGTGTTTTGGTTATGTTGGGGTGGTTATTCTTGCGTAGGCGAGAATCTGCTAGAGGTCCCAGCCTTCGCTGGGATGACGTTAGTTCGCTGGGATGACCGTGCTTTGTTGGGGTGGCGTTGCCTCGCTGGGATTATGTTGCCTTGCTGGCATGAAAAATTTTGGAGAATAGAGATATGCAGACAAATACTGTTGTTTTAATCGGTATGCCGGGGGCAGGAAAAAGTACTCTGGGTATCCTGCTGGCCAAAGAGCTGGGGCTCGACTTCATTGATACGGATGTCAGCATTCAGGTGCGCGAGGGTAAAACCCTGCAACATATCAGTGACGAAAAGGGTTATCTGGCCCTTCGGGATATCGAAGAGCAGGTGCTACTGACTGAGAATATTACTGGCAAGGTGGTTTCTACGGGTGGCAGCGCGGTCTACTCCGACGCGGGCATGGCCCATTTAAAGCAGGATTCTGTGGTGGTTTTTCTTGATGTGCCCCTCGCTGAGTTGGAGCAGAGAATTTCTAACTTTAGTACTAGAGGTATTGCCCGCCGTCCAGATCAAAGCTTTGATGATCTATTTGACGAGCGCTCTACCCTGTATCAACGCTATGCAGATATTCGCCTTGATTGCAGCAGCCTCAGTGTCGACGAGGTGCTGCAAAAAACACTGGCTGCGCTAGCTTAAGAGCCTTTTACTTCAACAGTTCTTATCTTAAAACAGTATTCATCGACTCGCTGATGTAATCGATATTACTCGAGTTAATACCTGCCAAGTTCACGCGAGTAGACGAAACAATATAGATACCAAACTCCTCACGCAGTCGATCTAGCTGCGGGGTGGTTATACCCAAAAATGAGAACATTCCTTTCTGCTGCTCGATATGGCTAAAGTCCACACCAGCTGAATTGCCCTGAATACCATTAGTTAGCAAGGTACGCATAGACTTAATACGCAACCGCACCTCTTCCAACTCAGCCTGCCAGTTAGCGCGCAACTGCTGGTCACCCAGTATTAGCGAGACCAAAAGCGCACCGTGAGCCGGTGGCATGGAGTAGATTTGTCGGGCGATAGACATAGCCTGACTAGCAACAATCTCTGCTTGCTGTGAATTCTCGGCAATAAACGTAATCGACCCTGTGCGCTCACGATAGAGGCCAAAGTTCTTTGAACAGGATGAGGCAATAACCAGCTCTGGTAATCTATCGGCCATCATTCGCATACCATAGGCATCTTCATCAAGCCCATCACCCAGCCCCTGGTAGGCCGTGTCAATAAACGGAATAAAACCGCGCTCTAAGGCGAGGTCTGCAATCTGATCCCACTGCTCATGGGTAAGGTCGGCACCAGTTGGGTTATGGCAGCAGCCATGCAGTAGCACCATATCGCCGGCAGGTACCTGGCGTAAGGTTTCCATCATGGCGTCACTATTGATCTGATGAGTCGCCATATCGTAATAGGGATATTCTTTGATCTCAAAACCGGCACTGCCAAGCAGTGGAATATGGTTTGGCCAGGTGGGTACGCCGACCCAAAGTTTGGCTGAGGGAGTCGCGCGCTGAATAACTTCCGCCCCAACGCGCAATGCACCAGAACCACCTGGGGCCTGAATACTTTTGACGCGGCCTGAACTAAGAATGCTGTGATCAGCACCAAATATAAGGCTCAACATGCGTTGATTATAATCTGGATCACCGGCTATACCCTGATAAGACTTGGTAAGTTCAAGCTCCATCAGCTTAGCTTCTGCTTCTTTTACCGAGGCCATTACTGGTGTACGTCCGCGATCATCCTGATAAACACCCACACCCAGATCAATTTTTGTCTCGCGGGTATCGGCACGAAATGCGGCCATTAATCCTAAAATTGGGTCCATGCCAATTGGCTTTAACGTTTCAAACATTATTTTTTCCTAAGAATGAATTTTTAACGGGGGGGATTCTACTATGATTTGAGGGATTTGTTCAGGAGTTTGCGTCAAGAAAACCCGTTACCAAGTTATTAAAGACATCGGGCTTTTCCGCATGAAGCCAATGCCCTACGCCGGAAATCATCTCTAACTGAAAGTTGGGAAACAATGCCTTGATAACCGGCTGATGCTTCTCCTGAATATAGGCCGAGGCCTCCCCTTTTAAAAACAAGGTTGGCCCATCAAAGACCGCACCGGTAGGAGCTGCTACTAGGCTGGTGGCATAGTTTTTTGATATTGAATCCATATTGAGCTTTAGACCGAATTCTCCATCTGCCTTGCGGGCAAGGTTTTTAAGTAGGAAGGCTCGGGTCATGGGGTCAGCGACATATTCTGCCAGTAACTCATCAGCCTCTCTGCGACTGGTAACCTGCAATCCAGCCAGTGCAGACAGGGCATCAAGCACAGGGGCATTATTGGTCTGGGGATAATTTACCGGGGATATATCAGCAACGACCAGCTGGCTTACCAACTGTGGGCTGTTTAAGGCAACCTGCATCGCTATTTTGCCACCCAGAGAATGGCCAATAAGAATGGCGCTGGGCAGGTTGAGGTCATGCATCAATTCAACAATATCGGCGGCCATCAGGTTGAGATCCATCTCAGCTTCATGAGGTGAATCTCCATGGTTGCGCAGATCCACACTAAGAACACGATGACTCTGCGCCAGTACCTTGGCCAGATTGCCAAGATTACTGAGAGAGCCAAACATACCATGCATCAGAATAACTGCTGAGCCACTTCCCTGGTCGGTATAGTTTAATTTCATTGGTTAATTAGGATGCCTCACCCAATGATTGACGATTGCGGTACCTGTCTTTGTTTTTACGACCCTGCTCATAGAGTTTGGGACGCAAACGGCGACGCAGCGTAGGAAAAAGATAGCTCAATGTCGTTAGCTTACCGCTCTTAGCGGGCAGTGAAATCTCAATTTCTTCTCCAGAGGCAATACTGATCACAGCTTCTGCAACCTGCTCTGCTGTGCTCATTGGCTGGGAGAAAACAATATCTTCAACCTTATCGATCTCATCCATAATAAAGCCGGTGTCGATCGGGCCTGGGGAAACCACACCCACATTGATGCCAGACTCCTTTAACTCGTCAGCTAACGCATAGCTAAAGGCGCGCAGACCCGCTTTGGTACCAGAATAAGTTGCAGCACCCTGAAGTGGCGCACGGCCTGCAAGTGAACCAATATTTACAATGGCGCCAGATCCGGCGCGTTGGAGATAGGGAATAGCCGCACAGGACAACACCATCGGCGCGCGCAGATTAATATCTACCATGGACGCCACATCATTCGGGTCGATGGTTTCAAGATCACCCCTAGTGTGCATGCCAGCATTGTTCACCACCACATGCACAGCACCAAACTTGGTTTCGGCTTTCTTGAGTAGTTTTATGCACTGAGCAGTATCGGCAACATCCATCACGCTGGTCATTACTTCACAGATTGGACGCAACTCTTTAGCAATAGCATTGAGTCCTGCACGGCCACGAGCAATAAGTACCAATTTGGCATTTTGCGCGGCAAATGCCCTTGCACAGGCAGCACCAACTCCGGCTGAAGCGCCTGTAATAATTACGGTCTTACCGGAAAAAATACTGCTCATGGGAAAATTCCTGTTATTTTTTATAAAAGTGATTTTAAGTTATTAACTATACGTGATTCTATAGATCGTCCAACTATTTTACGCTGTATTAACCCAACAAATCAGTAAGCGCTAAATCCAGATTAGGATACTGAAACTCAAAGCCGCTGTCTTTAAGTTTTTTAGGCACGACAGATTGGCCCTGTAATAGTAGTTCCTCCCCCATTTCTCCAAACAACAGTTTAACCACAGGTGCAGGCATGGTGAAAATAGCTGGGCGCTTGAGTGCTGCACCCAGGGCCTTACTAAACTGTCGGTTGGTCGCCGGATTAGGTGCGGTGGCATTCACCGGCCCGCTCAAATTTTTATTGTCGACGCAGTGCATTATTAAGCTGAGCATATCTTCAATATGCACCCAGGACATCCACTGCTCACCGGTGCCCATTGGCCCGCCTAAGGCCAGTTTGAAGGCCGGCAACATTTTCGCCAGAGCGCCCTCATCACCTAACACTATGCCGGTGCGTAAATAACAAACCCTGCAACCCAGCTTTTCAAACTTAGCGGCGCTGGCCTCCCAGTCGCTGCACAGGCGATGAGAAAAACAGTCTGTGCCTGTTGCACTCTCATCCACAGAATGCTCGCCCGGCCCATAGTAACCAATGGCCGAACCACTAATAAGTACGCTGGGTTTCAGATCACGGGCACTAAAAAACGTATAGAGATCGGTGGTGGTGCCAACTCGGCTGTCGATAAAATTCTGTTTACGAGCTTCGGTCCAACGACCTTCTGCCAAGGGCTGACCTGCCAAATTAACCACAGCCTCAATGGCTAGATCAGGGTTCAGGTCAGACAGTCTTTCGATAAGCTGGACTGCTGGGGGCAGTTTTTTGGCGGCAGCTTTTGAATTGCGTGTCAACACAATTACCTGCCAGCCCGTATCCAAGGCTCGCTGACAGAGGTTTCGACCAATAAAGCCGGTGCCTCCAGTGACTAAAATAGTTGCCATGCTCATCCCCAATTAGCGGTATTTCAATATTAGACACCGGTGATTACGTAAAATAAACCCGATAAGCCCACAATCTTTTCTTTGCTCCATGGAACTCGAGTTGGTAACATTATGTCTTCAAGTTTAACCCCTTTTAATTCAACAAACCAAGGCACCCTCCTATGAGTCTTGCTGATAAAGTATTGGCCGCAAACAACGATCTTCCCATTCGCAGCGATGAGCCTGTGCACAGCGGTAAAGTCCGCTCCGTGTACTGGCTGACAGAGGCCGACAGCCGCCGCCTGATTGCAGAGCATAACTACGATGTCGCCCCTGATTCACCACTGGCAATTATGGTTATCAGTGACCGTATCTCCGCCTTTGAATGCATCTGGCATGGTGAAGGCGGAATTCAGGGTGTACCCGGCAAAGGCGCCGCGCTCAATGCCATTTCTAATCAGTGGTTCAAGATGTTTCGTGAACAGGGTCTGGCAGATAGCCATATTTTAGATGTGCCCCATCCTTTGGTGTGGATTGTTCAAAAAGCCAAACCCGTAATGATCGAAGCCATTTGCCGCCAATATATTACGGGCTCTATGTGGCGCTCCTATGCCAAAGGCGAGCGGGATTTCTGCGGCATTAGCCTTCCCGATGGTTTGGAAAAAGATCAGGCACTGCCCGAGCTACTTATCACGCCGTCCACCAAAGGTATTCTCAAGGATATTCCCGGTGTGCCCGAGGTTGATGATGTGAATGTGTCACGGGCCGATATCCTCAATAACTATGAGCGCTTTCAGTTTAAATCTACCGCTGATATTGATGTCTACGAAAAGCTACTCAGCGAAGGCTTTGATGTGATTAGCCAAGAGCTGGCAAAACTCGACCAGATATTTATTGATACCAAGTTTGAGTTTGGCTATGTCACCGACAAAGCTGGCAACGAAAAGCTTATCTATATGGATGAAGTTGGCACACCAGATTCATCACGCATTTGGGATGGTCCTTCCTACAGAGAGGGTAAGATTGTAGAGAACTCTAAAGAGGGTTTTCGTCAGCTGTTACTTAATCACTTTCCCGATCCGGATATTCTGCTGGATAAAAATCGAATGGAAGAACGTCTGGCCCTGGCCGCCGATAACGCGCTGCCAGAGTCTGTGATTATGGAAGTATCCAATACCTATGTCAGTCTGGCTGAAAAGATTACCGGCGAGCCTTTGGTAATATCCGATAATCCCAAGGCTGAGATTATTCAGATACTGGGCGAAAAGTACGGACTGATTGATTAAGGCCAACGCTTTCTCTCTCGCAGCGCCTGCCTCTCTATCTAAGGCAGCGCGCTGTAGCCTTAGCCCCCTGTAGCCTTACCGTCTTACCGTCTTACCGTCTTACCGTCTTACCGTCTTACCGTCTTACCGTCTTACCGTCTACCGTCTTACCGTCTTACCGTCTTACCGTCTTACCGTCTTGCCAGC
>Ga0209119_1000173_pt1 | contig 65288 bp, 57 predicted proteins | sample COG_03_FD_184747 | JGI IMG/M metagenome (GOLD analysis project Ga0209119, IMG submission 184747) | Pelagic Microbial community sample from North Sea - COGITO 998_met_03 (SPAdes) (version 2) | ecosystem: Environmental > Aquatic > Marine > Neritic zone/Coastal water | place: Helgoland, sampling...
GTGCAGAATCTTTCAACTCTAAAATAAAGCTCTTCAGGGCTAATCTAAGAGGCGTTTCTGACACTACTTTTTTCCTCTTTAGACTAGCCAAATTATTTGCCTAATCCCCAAGTTTTTACGCTGACCCGTCATTTACCTAGCAGAGTACCTCTATTTACTTGTAAAACTTAAAAACCACCAAGCGGCTTATCTGGCTATACGTTTCGAAAAAGAAGCGTACCAAAACGAAACTAACTTGAACTACCTAGACCAGCGAAAGTCTTGGTCTATGTGGCGTTAGCTTTACCTAGAAGTGATACGTTACCTTGGTTTTATATAGATTAGAATCTGCGGTTTGTCTAGGCCCTATTATATACGACTCTATCACCGGCTGTTGAATTTTCCTATAGGTAGAATCTATCCAAGCATTAAGGTCATTATGCGTTTTATATCCTTTGGAATATCCACCTACGTAAGTACACGAAATATTATCTGCCGCTAGCCATGCCGTATCCGAGCCCAAAATCACCTTTCTAGTTATTTGACTCGTCTCGCTAGATGTAGGAATAGCAGCAACTACATTGGCCTTATTATTTACCATATCCCAGGAGTATATGAGTCCTGTAGCTGATCCAATAGCGGCCACTCCTTCTATTTGAGCGTGAGTATATAACTGACTATATCCATTTGCCATAAACAAATCTATTTTGTCCAGTGGCAGCTCATCTGCTCGTATGCCAATGTACGCTCTGCCAAATACTGTAAGATTTTCGATAAGTCTGCTTTGCGATTCTTCATCACTCAAAGTAGATTCGCATTCATACTTTAAGTTTTGTAAGCCAAGCTCTAACTTAAGACCGAGGGGTTGCTTCATAAAATAATTTAATAATCTATGCGGGTAGTCCATTTCAGAAATCATAGACCAGGTTAAAACCGTCTGAGATCCTTGCTCCTTTAGCGTGAAAAGGCCGTGACCTGCACTTTTTTGATTAGTGATGTTTAAATCCATGTCAAAGACTATTTCTTGATTTACTTTTAAGCCTATAACTTGAACCCTCCCAGATTTTAAATCAGGGTTATTAGATTTCCAAGAAAAACCATAGTCGCTACTTCTTACCGACCCATTGTAATTTCTTGTTTGTATGCTATCGATAGCAAACCAAGGGTCCCAATCTTGCCATTTTCTAAGATCTACTAAATATCTGTATACTACTTCTGACTCCTTGTCTATAGTCACCTTACGACTTACTGCCATTTTACTAGGGGCAAACAGAGCTGCAAGTAGTGTTGCCACTACCATAATTAATATAAAATATAGAACACCTTTTAAAACCTTCATGCTTCGTATTTATTAGTCAAATGAACTACCATTATTTTACAACTACAAGCAGCAGCGTGAAGATAATCTCTGAAAAATAAAAGAGTTCAACCGAATTAACTGCAAAAATGCCATAGATTCATAAATTTGCAATATTATAAAACAAGCATATGAAGAAGATATTTTTAAGCTTACTAATAATCCCCGTAGCATTCTTATCTAGTTGCTCGCCTGCTAATAGCAAGGATTCTAAAGTAGAAGAGATGGCTGCACAAGAAGTGGCAGCGGATAAAATAATAGCCGAAGACACTACTGTAATAACAAATAAAATAAACACCGAAAATATGGAAAATGGACTTTATGCCAAAATGAATACTTCGAAAGGAAGTATGTTAATTCAACTTGAGTTTGAAAAAGCTCCTTTAACAGTAGCTAACTTTGTGGGACTTGCAGAGGGAACTATAGAGAACACTCACAAACCATTGGGAGAGCCTTACTACAACGGCATTACTTTTCACAGAGTTATTCCTAATTTTATGATACAAGGTGGCGATCCACAAGGTATGGGAATGGGCGGCCCAGGGTACAAGTTTAAAGATGAGTTTCACCCAGATCTAAAACACTCAGAACCAGGCATGTTGTCTATGGCTAATGCAGGGCCGGGCACTAATGGTAGCCAGTTTTTCTTAACGGTAGCTCCTACGCCTCACTTAGATGGCAGACACGCTATTTTTGGCAAGGTAATAGAAGGGATGAGCGTAGCTTACGATATAGCTGGAGCTCCTAAAGATGGAAGAGATATGCCTACTGACCCTATCTTTATCCTAACCCTTGACATAGTAAGAGTAGGTGACGCTGCAGAAAAATTTGATGCTGCTAAAACTTTTGCTTCATTAAAGTAATGAAGACTGTAGATTCTTATGATTTTGGTGGCAAGCGTGCTTTGGTACGTGTAGATTTTAATGTGCCGCTTAGCGATACTCTTGAAATAACTGATGACAGCCGAATAACTGCTGCTCTACCAACAATTAAAAAGATATTGAGCGATGGAGGTTCTGTAGTACTTATGTCTCACCTTGGTAGACCAAAGAACGGTCCAGAGAACAAATTCTCATTAATTCATCTCGTACCTCTTCTTGAGAAACTCACTAATGCATATGTTGAGTTTTCGAATAATTGTATTGGCGACCAAGCTTTAAGCAAAAGTAAAAACCTAGAGCCTGGTTCTATTCATTTACTGGAAAATCTTAGGTTTCACTATCAAGAAACAGAAGGTGACACAAGCTTTGCTAAAAAACTTGCGGCACATGGCAATATATATGTGAACGATGCCTTTGGCACCGCACACAGAGCACACGCTAGTACAGCTATAGTAGCTCAGTACTTTGAGGATAAGTGTTTTGGCTATCTTATGGCCAAAGAAGTAGCCAATGCTAAAAAGCTAATGAGCAATCCTGAAAGACCATTTACTGCTATAGTAGGAGGTGCCAAGGTGAGCGACAAGATTCTTATCATAGAAAATCTGCTCAACATAGCAGACCACATTATTATAGGTGGTGGTATGGCGTATACTTTCTCTGTGGCTCAGGGTGGCACTATTGGTGACTCTCTTTTCGAAGCTGACAGAGTAGAAAAATGTGCCGAAATATTAGCTAAAGCTACTGAAAAAGGTGTGCACATACACTTACCTGCGGATAATGTATGTGCAGATGCTTTTAGTAATGACGCCAATCAGCAGCTCTGTGCTAGTGGAGAAATACCTGATGGATGGATGGGGCTAGACATAGGAGAGAAGGCTATAGCAGCCTTCTCTGATGTGCTACTCAACTCTAAAACCATACTTTGGAATGGACCGATGGGCGTGTTTGAAATGCCAAGCTACGAAAATGGAACCAAAGCGATAGCTCAAGCTGTAGCAGACGCTACTAAAGCTGGTGCATTCTCACTCATAGGCGGTGGTGATAGCAGTGCTGCGGTAAAGAAGTTCGGTTTTACCGATGACGTAAGCTATGTATCTACAGGCGGTGGTGCTTTACTTGAGTTTTTCGAGGGTAAAGAGCTCCCTGGGATAGTTGCTGTAGAAGGATAGTGAAAACCTGCCTAGGGGCGTATACCAATAAAATATCAAAACGGAATCTCGAAGGGGGTTTCATTTTTTTTAAATGCATTACTAGTATCCTTCTAAGGCTTAAGTTTCATAGAGAATTCTATGACCCAACCCTCTTTCGCTTATCACTTGTGAGATAGTTTTATTACTAAGTTTACTATCTAGCCAGCTTATGACATCAAAGTAGAAAAAAGGACGTTGCTCAAATTTGTTTTGAGCTACAACCACAAGTGCCATACGCAGGTTCTGTAACTCATTTTGAATATTTGCCTCTGGTAACCGAGCACATATTCGAAGGAAATTCATGATTTCTTTCTGAAATGCATTCAGCTGCTTATTTCTTGCTAAGTAGCTATAAACACTCCTGATGTTTTCATAAATATAGACATCCTCTCTCAACTCAAATAAAGAAGTCAATTTAAGAATTCTAGCAAATGTTTGTAAATCTGAGCGACCCGTTATAGCCTTAGAAAAAATAATTTTATCCAAAAATTGAATACAACTATTGAAATCACCTTGACCAAAATAGACACAAGCTGCTTTGTAGTTTATTCCATTAATAAAACTTGCATCTAACTGTCTATTATAGAAATCCAACGCCTTTCTGTGGGAATTAAGCACCTCTATTGCACCTTCAAAATCACCCTTAACAATATGAAAATTTAGCGTGTGAGTAAGCAAGTACTTGAACTGAATAACTTCAAGCAATTTTCTGTTTTGCAAGCTTGGCTTAAAGACTATGCCTTTAAATTCTTGAATTAGTAATCGATATTTCTCTCCTGCATTTAGTCTAAATAGACACAGTAACTGGTAGTTAAGCAACTTTAAATATACCTCTTCATAGTAAGACTGCAATTTTTCGCGTTTGTAAATATGAACTAGAGTCGTGGCATATTTATATGCTAAAATAAAGTTTCGCTGTATATAGTGATATTGGTATAACAGTCGATTATATACGATTTTGTCATACAGTGAGAGTTCGGAGTAATTGATTGAATCCACTACAGACTTGGTTTGAGCCTCAATTGTTTTATACTCATCTAAATCTCTACTAAACCTTTTGGTTAAATAAAATTTACGTAGATGAAGGTATTCTCTCTTTAATGAGGCAGTAAATGGTTGCACCTCATCACTAAACATATATTGACCAATAGCCTCCTCGCCTGCTAGTATTTCAAAATAATAGGACTCTTCATCTACTAACACAGCATTACTCAATAAGCTATTGTTTGCCTTGTACTCCAATGCCTTATAACGCCACTTGTTAGCTTGTTCAGCAAGATTTAGACCCTTTAGGATAGAATAGTTTTTGATCATTGATCTGTAAACATCAAAAGGAGTCTCTGTTTGAATGTGTTTTAAATGATCTAGAATTTTGACATACAGTTCGTTTTGAATATTTGCCACTTGACTCGTCTTAATATTAGTAAGGGAGGATTTCACTTGTGCATAGTCTCTCTTGCCATCCCTTAGTATAGCAAAATATAATTGAACATAGAGATAATCACAAAATGGAGGATATGACCATTTGCGTGATAAGAATAGTCTCTGTGATTTATTCAAAGCATAGACTAACTCAACAAGGCTGTTTTTTGATTTATAATTCATATAAATTTATATGCAAACTGCTTATTACAAACTATTTATAATATTATTATTACTTTATATATCGTAATTATAACAGATTTATTAGTGCAGCAATATAATTAAAAGAACGCTATTCGTAGACTTAAACATGTCACGCATCAGATCAATAATAAAAGGTTCGGGTCACTATCTGCCATCTCTGCTAGTGAAAAATAGCTCTTTTGAAAAGAACACCTTTCACAACGAAGACGGCACTCTCTTTCCCTCTAGTAGTTCGGAGATAATTCAAAAATTTCATACCATCACCGGAATAAAGGAACGTAGATACTTAACCGAGGATCTGCAGTCTTCTGATATGGCAGCTATTGCTTCTGAAAAAGCAATATTAGATTCGGGAATAGATAGAGAGTCTATAGATCACATTATTATAGCACATAATTTTGGAGATATACAATCGGATAAATCAATACCTGAGATGATGCCCAGCTTAGGGGCTAAGGTTAAAAATAAGTTGGGGATTAAGAATCCCAATTGCGTTTGTTATGATATAATTTTTGGTTGCCCGGGATGGGTTCAGGCTATGATACAGGCTGATGTATATATCAAAAGCGGTTATGCTAAAACCTGCTTAGTGGTAGGTACAGAAAGCTTGTCAAGAATGGTAGATGCTACGGATAGAGATGCTATGATTTTTTCTGATGGTGCAGGTGCAGTAATAGTCACGGCCCTAGAGTCTGACAAAGAGGTAGGAATAATAAATCATAGCAGCGTAACCCACGCTGCACAAGACCTTAATTACTTAGCTATGGGCGGCAGCAATAAACAAGGAGACAACGACAACCTGTATATCAAAATGAACGGTAGAAAAATATACAACTACGCCTTACTAGAAGTCCCCAAAGCCATAAAATCCTGTCTTGACAAAGACGAATTAGTTATAGATGATATTGATAAAATACTAATTCATCAAGCCAACGAAAAAATGGATGTTGCCATCGGGAATAGGTTATATTCACTATACGGTTATGAGGAGATGCCAAAAAATAAAATGCCTATGATTATTGATAAAATGGGCAATAACTCTGTGGCGACCGTGCCTATTCTTTATGATATGATAGATAAGGGTCTTTTACAAAATCATACATTTAAGTCAAATGAACTTATTATAATGGCATCTGTTGGTGCAGGTATGAGCATAAACGCATTTACCTACAGACTTCCTTAACGGTATTCATGAAAGATATATTTGGAATACATGACATAGCCTTTAAGGCACCTTCTTTATATCTGCCTATCAAAGATCTCGCTATAGCAAGGAACATAGATCCTGCTAAGTTAATTCATGGACTGGGTCTGAAAAAAATGTCGGTGTGTGATGTAGACGAAGATATTATTACCCTAGCGGCAAGCTCTGTTATACAACTATTAGAACAAAACCCAGAGCTAAAACCGGATAAAATTGGGCGGATATATGTCGGTACGGAAAGCAGTATAGACGGTTCTAAGCCCATAGGAACTTATGTTCACGAACTAGTTCGTCAATATTATGAAAGAAGGGGAATCGATACCATTGGCATTAATCACATAGACGTGGTAGACATGACCTTTGCCTGCATTGGAGCAGTAGATGCCATGCACAACTCACTATACTACCTGTATGCTAACCCTGACAAAGTGGCTATAGTAGTAGCTGCGGATATAGCCAACTACGACCTAGACTCACCTGGGGAATATACACAGGGGGCAGGTGCCGCTGCAGTTTTATTGTCTAAAGACCCTTCGTTGATTTCACTGTCTGACAAATGGGGCATTTCTGTTAAAAACGAACACGACTTTTTTAAACCAATTCGATATAAAAAAGTCAACGGAGAATTGCTAGAGATTCATGACGAGAAACCTATTTTTGACGGGCAGCTTTCTAACTCTGTATATCAAAACAGAATAACAGAGGCTTGGGAACACTTCCGTACAGAGGAGCTTATAGGCAACTACGACCAGCTTATTTTTCACTTGCCTTATGCATATCACGGTAGGAGAATAATAACACCTCTGCTACAGCAGGAATTAGAAACGGAAGGCACTTTTGACGCTATCTGTACGGAGAATGATATAGACCCTAAGGATGAGCAAGTATCGCGTCTTTTTTCTAAGACGCCCTATTACAAAAACTGGGTAAAGACCACTATAGCAGAAGGAGATAAACTGTCTTCGGATATGGGAAACTTATATACAGCTAGTATCTTTTTGAGTCTGGTAAGCTATTGTCTCTCAGATGCTGTACAAACGGACAAAGAGTTACTCTTCTTTGCCTATGGCAGTGGTTCTAAGGCCAAAGTATTTGCGGGCAAAATTCAAGCACAATGTCGAACTAAAGCAGAGTCTTGGCATATAGACAAAAACCTTGCAGATAGGGTAAGAATTACTTTTGATGAGTATATCTCGTTGCGTAAAAAGGAACTCAAAACGCCCTTAGCAAAGACAAATGTTATTGTGCAAGAATCTTCTGGAATTACACCAACCAACAAATTTGAACGTACGTACGTGCTAAAAGCCTTAGTTCTTTAAGCGTACTTATAGCTTCTTGGCCAACAAAATAACTCCCGCACCCGCAAAACTCTTTAGCACTGCTCCCGGAAGTATATCTACAAGTGTTTCTAATCCTTTGCTAAACGAGCCTAAATAGTAGGCAATCCACATAACGCCTATTAAAGTAATTATTAAGTGTATCTGAACAAAGTAGCCTAAAACCGGCAAAAATCTATTGCCCATTGGCCTATAAACAAAAGCCGTTACGACAAACCCAACAAAAAAACCCATTGGCCAAGAACTGAAATAGGCCCAATCTACTCCTCCATTGAAAACGGCAAGCCCCACAATGCCTAGTCCCAGATAAACTATAATAAGGAGGAATCTCCAGCGTATGGATAAATAGTAATACGCCAATCCTAAAAACAAAGTCTGTAGCGTGAAGGAAACCGAGCCTCCCAAATCAAGATCTATCTTGGCTCCAAAGATGACAAGTAACAAAAAAGCACCCGCTATTAGCGAGTGCTTTACTATATTGTTTAATTTGTTTTTACTTCTTAGTGTCAGCATATCCAAACACTTTTTTAAGCAAGTCTGTGGTACGAGCTACTGGATTAGCTCTTATCTTGTCTTCTTCTTGTTTTATTTGGCTAAACAAGGCTGTCATTGCTTTGTCCGTCACGTAATCATTAAGGTCAGTCTCTACATTTTTACCCGTTACTATGTTATACGCATTGGTAACCTTAGTCCAAGGATCATTGATATTCACCTTCTCAAGCGACTTAGTAATTACCGGTGTGAATTTGCTTTTTAAACTGCTAGAAGTAGCTCTTTGTAAATAAGCCGTTCCAGCACCTTCCCCGCCAGTCACTATACCTATAGCATCACTTATGCTCATAAATGTAATAGCTTTTACGAAGATTGGCTTAGCTTCTGCCATTGCTTTCTCTGCTCCAGTGTTCATTGCTACTTCTACTTTTCCTAAGTATGGTCCCGCAAGAGAATTTGTAATTGGGTTTCCTTTAATTTTCGAAACCGCATTTTGAACTTCATCTGGCATCAAAATTTTGTAAGCAGCATTTTTTAGAAAGCCACCATCTTGACCTAAGAATGATGTTCCTGCGAGTACTCCCTTTTCTAAAGCCTGCTTTAGTCCTGAAGATGCTTCGCTTTGTGAAATACCTATAGCACCTCCTGTAGATTCTAAAACATCTAATAATTCTTCACAAGAGGATAGAGAGAAAAGTAAGACGAATGCATAAATAAATTTTTTCATTTTTATAATACCTGTTAGTTTATACGACTTCTTAGTTCAAAAATAGTACCTAAGTTTTAAGGAAGGAGGAAACTTTCGTAGATAACATCCATTAGGTTAGTTCTTACCCCATCTCTTATAAGTTTTCTATTTTCCTGCGTAGGATATACTCTATTGCTTAAGAAAACATATACAAGGTCGTACTCAGGGTCTGCCCACACCATAGTGCCCGTAAAACCAGTATGTCCAAAGCATTTGGCAGATGCAAGGTCAGACGCAGGATTCCCTTTGCTTCTATTCATTTCGGGCTTGTCCCACCCTATACCTCTTCTAGAGTCTGAAGACTGTTGTGCAGTGAATGATTCGATAGTCGATTTCTTTAAATATCGTACATTATTGTATACGCCTCCGTTTAAAAGCATCTGGGCTAAAGATGCAAGAGACTCGGCATTGCCAAATAGCCCCGCATGCCCAGACACGCCACCTAACATGGCTGCCCCTGGATCATGTACGGTGCCGTGCACTAAGCCTTTTCTCATATCTGGGCTAAGTGAAGTAGGCACTATTTCAGCTAGTTCAAATCTCTCTAGTGGTAAAAAAGTAAGTCGCTCTATTCCCATAGGGTCATAAAAATTAGCTCTTACGAAATCATCAAAATCATTGCCAGTAAACCGTTCTATTAACTCTTTCATCAAAATCATTCCCAAGTCACTGTACTTGTATTTTCCTACAGCACCTATTTTTGAGTCGTATATCTCCTGAAGTATATGCTCTTTATAATCGTTAAGGATATAGAGACCATTGCCTACAGAGACTGTATGCAGTTCGTCGGGTTGTTTGGTATATATAGAATCGTAAATTACTTGGTCTTTTATTGTTTCGTAATAAAACGGAATCCAATCTTTTAGACCAGCCTTATGCTCTAGCACCATCTTAATACTCATATGAGTCTTATTTGTATTTTTCAACTCTGGCAAGTACTTCACCATTTTGTCATCTATAGAAAGGTACCCCTCTTCTACTAGTTTCATAATGGTAATTGTAGTCGCAGCCACTTTAGTAATAGATGCAAGGTCGTACAAATCTGAGCTTTGTACTTTCTGGCTACTATTAAACGTGTGTTTCCCAAAACTCTTTTCGTATACTATTCTTCCGTTTTTGGCTACTAGAACTTGACAGCCTGGTGTAGCACCCGATGATATTGCTCTATTTGCTATTTGATCTATTTTGGCAAGTCTAGTGCTAGACATTCCTACTTCTTCTGGCCTAGCAGAGTTTAGCTCGCCAACAGGCAAGGTAGTAATTCCCATACTAGCGGTGTACTCTTCTCCTACGCTTACGGGCAATGTGCCATTTACGCCAATTATACCATAAATAGCTTGGGCGGCTTTTATGTTATTCTCTTCTAAATCTTCGTATGCAAGAAGTAGAGTCTTTTGATTATTGAATTTTTTAAGATTGTAGGGATTTCCAAAATCTACCAGTATGACATTTTTATTGGCACTTAGGTTATTTACAAAAGTCGCCGTAGGTGCAGTGATGCCATAGTTTGGCGGATACTTACTAGTATTATGCACTGACACTATGGATACATCATAATCATACATCTGTGCTTGTATAGCGACAAATTGAGACGCAGTTGCATTTTTACTAATGCTCACTGTTTTTACATTTCCCATTCGTTCTAGCTCTCGCTGAAAAGTAGTTTTGGTGCCGTTTCCTATCGCTATAGAAAATACTCGCTTGTTATCTTTTGCATTCAGAGGCAATATTCTTTGGTCATCCTTTACTAAACATAACTCTTGCTCTATCAGCTTGTAATTTATATGCTTTGCTGAGGTGCTATTTAGATCTGCTTCTACATTATACTCATTTATTGGGGTGAAATCGTGCAGCCCCAAGGAGTGCTTATAGTTGAGCACTTTTAAAACTTTGCCCCACACATAATCTTCACTCAATCTACCTTCTGCCATTGCTTTCTTCATAAGATTAATAGCCTTAGGCACATCACTTGGAGATAACAGAATATCGTTTCCTGCCATCAAAGCCATTAACTCTAGCTCACCGTCTGGGTGATACTTTGCTACACCTTGCATATTTAAAGCGTCTGTAAAGGATAAGCCTGTGAAACCCATTTCTCTTCTTAAAATGCCATTTATTGCTTTATCCGATATGCTTACTGCTATATTTTTTCGATTGTCTATAGCTGGTATGAATAGGTGAGCTGTCATTACGCTCTTTACTCCTTGATTAGTGAGGTACTGAAACGGCTGAAACTCTACTTCTCTTAATCGTTCCATCGAATGGTTTATTACCGGCAAGTCCTTATGAGAATCTACATCTGTATCTCCATGTCCAGGAAAGTGCTTTGCACAAGCTATTATACCCGCATCTTGCATCCCACTTGCATAGGCCCATCCTTTTTTGCATACATTATCAGGGTCTTCACCAAATGAGCGAAAATTTATTATTGGGTTGTTAGGATTGTTATTAATATCTATAACTGGAGCAAAGTTTACGTGAATTCCCATTCGCTTGCATTGTCTGCCTATCTCTTTACCCATCTCATAGATTACCTCTTCATTTTGAATGCTGCCAAGTCCAAGTTGATATGGATAGGCTATAGTATTCGCTAGTCGCATGGCAAGTCCCCATTCACCATCTATAGCTACTAGCATTTTAGTTTTAGACATCTCCTGAAATCTATTGGTGAGTTTTACTTCCTCAGTTGGGTCACCTTTAAAAAAGATTACCCCGCCTACTTTGTGCTCTGCTATCATACGCTCTACTTCGGCTATATGTTTGCTACCATAGGTAGGTCTGCATTCTATCATAAAGAGCTGAGCAAGTCGCTCATCTACACTTAGAGAATCAAATGTAAGCTCTGCCCACGTACCACTATGCTGGTGCTGCTCACTGCTAGGTGGAGCAAAAACCAAAGATGTAGCGAGAACCAATAGTATGACTGTAGTATTTCTGAGCATTTGTATCATGTAATTCAAATAATGTACCTAGTATACAAAATAGGTTCCAAATGCCTGAATATCAAGAAGAATAGGACACTTACTTATAAACGCAAGTGTGCGGTAATTAGTACATCTGCCTAGGCAATCTGAGGACTTCCCAGTTTTCTTAAGAAAACGAGGTGAGAAACAAAGGCTTCCCTAAATGTGGTAAACTCTTGATAGTTGATACCGTGCTTGCTAGCAGTCTCTTTTACTATATCGTATAGTTTAGGATAGTGAGCGTGAGAAACATTAGGAAACAGGTGGTGTATCACTTGATAATTTAGTCCTCCACAGTACCATGTCAACGCTTTGTTTTTCACTCCGAAATCAAACGTATTATGAATTTGGTGAACAGTCCACTCATCTTCTGAAGTACCACTAAACTTATCATGGTTTGATAGGTCAAATTTGTCGACTACGTGTGCTAGCGAAAAAATCACAGCAAGGATCCAACCCGCAACAAACTCAACTACAAAAGCCCCTATTAATACTTGCCAAAAAGCAAAGTCTAAAAACACCATAGGAATCACTATCATATAGGCTACAAACACTAGTTTAAAGAATATCATTTCGCCATATTCTTTCACTATTTGCATTCCTTGGGCCTTGTTTAGTCCTTTTTTTCTGTACTCACCGTACTTTGTGAAGTCGGCAAAAAACCAACCTAGTGTTAGTAAGCCATAGAAAAACGCCCAGTATACATGTTGAAATTTATGTATTTTTCTTCTAGGTGCGTCTTTGGTAAAACGGAATAGACCTTTACCATCTACATCTTCATCGTGCTTGTATATGTTGGTATATGTATGGTGAAGACGATTGTGCTGATTAATCCAATTACTTGAGCTTACCCCTAAGATATCTGCGGTATGACCAAAGATTTTATTTACTGTTTTATTTTTAGAAAACGACCCATGATTTGCATCATGCATCAGACCCATTCCTATACCCGCTTTGGCTAATCCCATTATTAAACATAGGAGCAATACAGACCAAGCTGAAAAGCCTAAAAAGAGGATAGCTAAGTAAGCTCCGAAAAAACTAACTAGCAAGATAGCCGCCTTCACTTTTACGGATGGCGTTGCAAATTTTGAAATCTTAGATTCTCTAAAGTATTTCTCTACGTTAGTCCTAAGCTCACGGCTAAAATCTGAAGCCGACTTAAATTTTGGTAATGTTATACTTGACATTGGTGCAAATGTAATCAATTAGTAAAAGATGACCTTCTTGGTCTTAATTCTATATTCCATTTAAAACCCTCCAATCGGGATTTAGTTTGAGGAAACCCTTCTAAAGGATAAAAACTTGCTTTTGGTTTGTTCTGAAAATTTATCGTCCGCACTCTATTGGTAGTGTCTATGAGTATTGCCATCTTGCCGCATACCACATCGTTTACCCCTGAGTACTGTGTGCTATCCTCTAATGCATAATAAACGCTCTGTCCATTTCCGTCCACCTCTATGCGTTTCAGGCGTGACTCTAAGAAGAAAGCATCTAACCTTTTCCCTTTTATTTGATTGTAAAAGCCATTGCCATCTTTCTCTATTACGAATCCATTTTTAAATGCTTCTAACTTTTCTAATCCCTCTAAACCCCTAAATACCAATATGGTATCTCCTGTTATTTGATTGCTATCTGTCCAAAGTACTGGGTCGGTATAAAATCCTATTGTACTATCAGAAAAATTATAAACCATAGAGTCTGCCACGGCCTGCATATCGCTTTTATATACTTTTACCTTTCTAAAAGCTCTTAGACTTCTTTTTTGGTTCAGCGTAGTGTCTGCCAAATCAATGAGCGTATCCGCTTTCAGATAAAAAGAATCTCCATCTATGTTTTTAATAGCCAGGGGATTGCCGGTGATTAGCGTAGTTTTCGCAAAACGCTCATACTTTCCATATTGACCCGTAATTGTGATTTCTTCTGATGTATCTACGAACAGTATATGGCCAAACGCTTCGCCTAATCCCGTATTTCTATAGTACATCATACTGTCGGCCTCTAGTCTGTTTTCTTTGCCTTCGATGTACGCTCCTTTGCTGAACTGAGAGATGTTGGTCTTGGTATTATACCATCCATTCTGGCAGTATATCGTGTTTTCTTCACTGTGTATATAGGTAGGCCCTAAAAAAGTGGCTAGCTTAGTTATAGTATTATACTTCAGCGTGTCGCTTTCCATAGTATACTCCGGATTAGTGAGTTTTACCGAATCCTTAAAGAACAGTTCTTTAGTTCTAGAGTAATACGTTCCTCTTTTGCTGTATAGCTTGTCTTCTTCATTTATGGTAGTGCCACCTGTTGTGTAGTAGCCAATCTTGTCCACCATATCATAGTTTAATTGCTCGGTAGTCAATTTCATTTTTCCATCTGTAAGTCGCACATTTTTACTCACTTTTGCTAATCTAGTATCGCCATCGTATTCTAGGTATCCACCCCAGAGGTCTACCGTATCTTTTTGGCGTATGTATATTTGACCAAAGGCTTCAATCTTGTTTATTTCTTCATAGAAATAAGCACTGTCACAATCCATGAGCATAGTTCCTTGCTTAAAACGAACATTGCCTCTGCATATTTGGTACCGGCCACGCTCTTGGTTATAAACTAGTTCGTTAGCACTTAGTATCTCTATTTTAGTCTGGTTAGAGCGAATGGTACTTTGAGCTGTAGCCAAAAGAGAACTCAAGAGGACTATGTATGTAAAAATCTGTTTCAATGCTTCGCTTTATCTTTTAAAATCTTAAAAATGGATTGATATGTCCAAATCATAGTACCTTTATTTAACTTTATCAAAAAAATACTTTTGTTTTGCTAATCGTAAAGCAAACATCGTGCTTCAAAAGCTAAATCAATACATATCAAAGCATAAACTGTTTAATAATTCAGACCAACTTGCTCTAGCCATTAGTGGTGGCAAAGACTCTGTTTTTGCTGCTCACATGCTTAATGAGTTGCAAATTCCATTTTGTCTGGTACACGTCAACTTTAGGTTAAGGGGTGAGGCGAGTGAAGAGGACCAAGAATTCGTAAGGCATTTAGCTGATCAATTACCCTATTGCCTCGCTATTTATACGAAGGAAGAAAACACAGCAGACTATGCTGAAGAAAGGGGTATATCTGTTCAAGAAGCCGCTCGAGAAATAAGATATGATTATTTCGCAGCCTTACATGAAAAACACCTTTTCTCTAAGCTTATAACTGCTCATCACAAAGCAGATGTATTAGAAACTTTTTTTATAAATTTATATAGAAAATCAGGAATAAGCGGATTACGAAGCATCCCTGTAAAACGTGATTACATTATAAGACCATTTCTAGCATTTACTCAAGAAGAAATAATCAACTATCTAGCTGAGAATAAGATAGTCTACCGAGAAGATAGTTCTAACACCAGTCTGAAATACCTGCGGAATACATTAAGACTAGAAGTGATGCCACTTCTAGAGAGTAAACTTGTGGGTTTCAGTAAAAGAGCAAATGCAAGTATCGAGCTTTTAACGAAAGAGGAAGAAGCGTTCAACCATCTATTGTCCCTTGCTATTGATAAACTTACCACCCATGAAAATGGCCGATTATCTATAGCAAAAAAGGAGCTTTTGACTTATCCACAACCGAGTGTTATTTTGTATCGCATACTAGACGGGTGCGGTTTTAACACCTCTCAGTGCGAGCAAATAGTAGCCGCTACGGCAAATGAAAGTGGGCAGCATTTTGAGAGCAACACACATCAACTGCTTATAGATAGACAGTTTATATTTGTACAGACGAAGGAGACTGCCATCTCTGAAAGCACACTAATCAATGGACTGGGCACCTATAAAAACAGCCTAGGTGTTTTAAAAATAGAGTCTGAATCTACCCACGCTTTTAATGGCAATAAGCTAGAGGAGTTAGTAGACTTGTCTAGCGTAGTGTATCCCCTCGTCCTAAAAACTTGGGAAAAAGGAGAGATTTTTCAGCCACTAGGAATGGCAGGGCACAAGCTCCTCAGCGATTTCTATATTGATCAAAAAATAGACAATCAGTTGAAAGCAAAAACACCGATACTTTGCTCTGGAAACGAGGTGCTATGGGTGGTTGGGTATCGTATTTCTGACAAAATAAAATGTTCTTCTCTTACTAAAAATACTAAAATTTCCTTTACTTTCGAATAAGTAACTTTTGTGCCATTTTGAAGAATGTTAAACTAGGAGATGCAACGATTTTCTAGTAGAAGTGGTCTTTAGTATAACTCGATTGTTCAAAATGAAAGGAATTCTATCCAAAGCCGTACTCTTGTTTTCACTCTTTTTCATGTGGAACTTGTCTGCCAAAGCCGACCATATAGTAGGTTCTGACATCACCTATACCTCCGGTGACACTGCTGGCATATATTACATTGTCTTTAATTTCTATAGAGATTGCAATGGTTGTTATGTTTTGGGGCAATCTCCAAGATGTGGCACTACTGAAAATTGCGGCAGTAGCTTAACTGCTCCTACCAGCCTTAGTGTATCTTGTATTTCTGGCACCAACCCTACTAGTGCTGGCAACATAAGCCTTACTAGAACAAGTATAGTCGATATAACCGCTACGTGCAATGGCGAACCTAGTCGGTGTGATCAGCCATGCAACGGCACTTTCCCGTTTGGTATAGAGAAGCACACATTTGAGGGCAGAGTTGACTTGAGAAGTGCCTTGACAAGTGGATGTTGCGACTTTGAAATCTCTGTATTATTGTATGTACGTAGTGCAGATATAACCACCGGACAACAACAGCAAACTTTCTATACATCCTGCGAAATAAATGCTTGTGCTGCTCCTTATAATAGTTCGCCGGCACTTACTAATGACCCTGTTGCTATTTTATGTTGTAACCAACCTTATACTTTTAATAATGGAGCAATTGATACTGCAGAGCGTGATTCTATTTCATATTCTTTTGCTAAGGCTTTTAGAAATCAGAATCAAGTGTGTTCCTATAACGGAACTAGAACTTATCTAGATCCGTTGGCTACATATTATCCCGGCACCTTGGCTTGGCCATATTGTAACCCAAATGCTAACCCTCCTATTGGTACTTGCTTAGACCCAGAAACCGGCGATATTATTTTTACTCCTGTAAACTGTAGTGAAGTAGCTGTAGTAGTGATACAAATGATAGAATGGCGGAAAGACACCCTGGGTATTTATAGAAAAATAGGAACAACTAGAAGAGACATGCAGTTTATAGTCATGTCTTGTCCCGATAATAATCCGCCGACCATAAACGGTCCATACGCATACAATGTTTGTGAAGGAAGTCAGATTTGCTTTAATATTACTTCAAATGATGTAGTATTTACTCCGCCGCCGCCAGCTAGTGCTCCTGCTCCAGACACAGTAAAACTAACATGGAATGGAGGTATACCCGGTGCTACATTTGGTATTGTTACTCCATCAGCTAGACTCCAAACAGGAAGATTTTGCTGGACCCCTCCGCTAGGTACTGCTAGTGATTTACCGTATACTTTTACGGTAACCGCCCGAGATAATGCGTGTCCTCTTAACGCTGTTACCGTGAGGTCGTTCCGCGTACGTGTAAAACATAGAGCAGAAGCTGTAGTAGACATAGACACCTTACTATGTGGTGAGTATACTGTAACTAGTACGCCTGTGGATGGTTTTAGAGGAACGCCCTCTTATAACTGGACTTTACTTGACAGTAATAGAAACCTTATTTTTAATAGAAAAGTAGGTTACTTTAGATCTACTTATAGTGCTATTAGTACTCGCTCTACAGATACCATACTCTTTAGAAAAGGGGGCACTTACTATATTCAACACGTTATTAATAACGCTCCGCTTATCTGCCCAAACACCTACTTTGATACGTTGGTAGTGCCGCCGTTGTTAGAAACAGATTTATCTATTGGCCCAGATACCTTTGTGTGTGCTGGTACGGATATAGTATTGCGACCTCGTGTAAGTAATACCACTCCTCCTACTACTTTTCAATGGAGCACTATGGGGGTAACCAATGATGGTGAATACCTCAAAAACACAACCCGTGATACGAATAATAACCTAGACACCTTTGTAATGTCTATACCTGAAGTACGATACGATACCGGCGTAGCTGTTCTCATTACAGATGGCAATGGTTGTACTGCCGAAGATACCGTGCAGATATTCCTGAAAGCTAATCCGCTTGCAGTGCTACCTCCAGACCAGCGTATATGTAGCTACGATAGCTTCAATATAGTGCCTAATCTAGATTCTGCTTATTGGATAGATCCTATCTTGGGAGACACGCTAGTGCAAGGAGATACTCTCTATAAAGAGTGGTACTTCGCTAACTTTGCTTTCTCACCCTTTAGCCTGGCAGATAGTGTCACCGTAAATGTGGCTGGTAGATACGTGATACGTGTATATGACAGCCTCGGATGTGCAGATACTGATACTATGTTCTTGTTTGTAAATGACACCGTAGTAGCCAATGCTGGCCAAGACCAAATCCTATGCTTTGATGATCCTCAGATTATTACTGCTGGTGGATTAGACACCGCTGGCACAGGCAAAAGCGGCTTATATAGATGGTCTAATATTACATCCGCACCGCCTAGTAGAAATATGGGTACAGATCAGACATACACCTACACTGCTGGCATGGATAGTATCTACAGACTAGATCTTACTGTGACTCAAGAAGGTATAACCTGTATAGATGACGATACAGTCAATATTTTCGTAAACCAACTGCCTATCGTCAATGTTTCTGCTGACTATGCCGTTTGTTGTGATGCGGGTAACATACCGCTTAACTTTAATATAGTGACTCCTACAGGTAACCCTTCCACTGGCGGATGGAGCTGTACCAGGTATCCTAACCTAGTACAAGGCAATGTGTTCTATACTGCCGATGCTTGTGATCTTATCGTTAGCCCAGCTAGAAGTGTAAAAATATTTGTAACCTATACCTACACGAACCCTACTACGCTCTGTGTCAATAGAGATTCTGTGGGTATCACAGTAAATAGCCTACCTAGAATAATACTGCTAGATAAGCAGTATTGCCAAGACATAGGCTCTGTACAATTAGATAATGATGTGGTAATTAGTCCGGCTAACACTTCGCTTGGTACTCCTTCTTGGAAATGCCTAGACTCTAACTCTATATCTAATCGCTTTATAGCCGATATGCTAAAAAATAGAGGCTCTAAGTTTGCTCCAGACTGGTGGATAAACCTAGATGAGTCTAGCTACGAAATACAAAATACAGATAAGGATACTGTTGTACTTGAATTTACATATATCAACGAGCATGGTTGTAGAAATAAAGATACTTCACTCATATTTATCTGGAGAGTACCTAAGATTACTTTCAGTACCAACAGAGAGCTCTGCTGGGATGAGGGTAAGATATCCCTTAATACCCTAACAGGGGTTAACCTAACAGACGGAGTTTGGACCATTTATGACTCTACGGGTTTTAGAGTGGCTACATCCTTGGGTGGCTTATCTGGCGATACTATCAATACACTCAATAGTGTTCGTCTAGCTAGTGCTAGTGCCACTCCTAATAGATACTTGATACGTTATGACCACATAGCTACAGGGTGCCCTGCACGGAATGACACTACACTTATTATCAATCCTTTGCCAGTAGTTAATATAACGCAACTTGCTCCTGATAGATACTGTGAAACCGTAGCTAACATGCCACTAAATGCCAACCCTGCCGGTGGTACTTGGTCCTCTAATGACCCAAGTGCTCTAGTAGGTGGCAACACCTTTAGTCCGGGTAATGCTTCTACAATATTCCCAGATTCTATACACTTTAGATATAACTACACCAGTAACGTAACAGGATGTAAGAATGTAGACTCTATCCACGCTCTTGTAGATGTTAGTCCTACTATTACTACTCCTACAGGTACTGAGTTCTGTAGAACCAAAGGAATAATGACTGAAACACTTCAGTTTGCTCTAACTGGTCAAAATACAGATAGAATAGATTGGTTTAACTTTAGTCCGGGTGCTCCTAGAGTCACAATGGGTACGGTAGCTAGTCAAAACATCACGCTTAACTACCAAGCTGATAGTACTGAAGTATTCAGAATTATCACTAATGTAGAAGGAAGAGGTTCTTGTGCAGATGAAGGAGGGTTCTTTGACATAACCGTACATCCTATTCCTCAAGCTACTTTAACTAATGATAATCCTGAGGGATGTAACCCTGTGACTACTACACTGGGTATGAATATAACTAACCAGGTAGACCCTACTACAAGTAACTATGCTTGGACACTAGGAGATGCGGGCAATTCTACTGCTGCTACAGCTAATACTACAATAACGTATACTACAGATGGCCAGCCACGTGCAGATCTTACTATCACCTCTGATAAGGGATGTGATACTACTTTGTCTACCACTACTAGAGTGAATCCTATACCGGTAGCTAACTTCTTGCCAAATCCGGATAACTATACTACGGCTGCTCTACCTAGATTCCAGTTTAATGATAAGAGTACTGTTGCACCTATTAACGGTGCTACCATTACAGATTATGCGTGGAACTTTGGGGACCCTGCTAACTCTACTTCTGTAGACCAAAACCCATCGTTCTTCTATCCGCCAGATACGGGTAGTCTTAACGTTACACTTACTGTAACCACAAATCACGGATGTACTAATACTTTCAGCTATCCAGTGGTAATAGGTCCAGACCTTATCGTCTTCATACCTAATGCATTTACTCCAGACTTTGCTGGACCATCAGATAATGAAGGTTTCAAAGCTCACATAAGTGGTGAGAAGCATATGCAACTAACTATCTTCAATAGATGGGGTGAGATTATGTTCCAAACTATTGACAAAAATGAAAAATGGAACGGTATCTATAAAGGTGTACCTGCTCAACAAGATGTGTATGCTTACACTTTAACCGTAACGGCACTTAATGATGAAGTATATGAGTACAGTGGTACTATTACTTTAATACGTTAAATGAGGAACTGGTTCTTATTTGTACTGCCCATTTTTTGTACCTCTATCTTTGGGCAAGTTACCGAAGAACTAATCTATCCTGTAGTACCCATAGCAGATGAGTGCTACTATGCTTTTGATAATCTCGACTCCATACAAATCATCTCTATGGCTGATTTTCAAAAAATAGACAGCATATGGACCACCTTTAATACCTGTCTCGGATATAAGGAGGATAGACAAAATGCAGCTTCCTTTACTATTAGGTTTAAGCCATTGGGCAACGAAAATGGTCCAGATTTTTTTGTGAATGATGGCTACTTAAAGACAGAATACCAAAGCTCTCTAGTCTACAACATTAAAAATCTAAAGCCTTATGAGCACATCTTCTTTACTGAGATACAATATGAAAGAGGTGGAGCCATGTACCAAGTACCTGATGTGCATATGGTCATAGACTCACTCGTAATTCTAGAGCTAGATACTTGCTGGCAATATTTCCCTATGGACGCAGCCGGACCTATGGAACCTATCAATATTACGAAAGAACGCTTTATCAGTCTTCTTACTGACTCATTTGGATACAATAGGTGTGAGAACAAAGTGCAATGGCTTGACACTAGTGTAAAAGTAAACATGTGGATCGCTCCTCGGAGCTTAATAGACCACTACAGCATTAATTCCTTTATCAACGACTATACTATTAACGACAGTTCAGACTTATCACGACCAATACAAGAAGTCAAAGCCCTTAATTATGCTGACATTATTGCTTTAAGAAAGTCTATCTATCAAAAGAATAATAAATACTACTACGCCTCCGAGTACCGATTTAATATTACGGATCCACCCATTTGCGAGTCTACTTTCAGCCTAATAAACCCAGACCTTGATTCGCTTGCTTCATTATTTTCTAACGTTCAAAAAGGGGAAATAGAGACTGTGCCTTGTTTTGTAAATGAGAATGGAAATCCGCTTTCATTTAGTCTTGTGTTAGAGCCTAAAATTGGTAGTGCAAGTTCAAGTGGTTCTTCAGACGGCACTGTTTCACCAAACATAATCACCCTCCTCCAAAAATTACATTCAGGAGACACCATTTTCATAGGTGACCTTCAAAACACAAATCCATACGAAAACAAAAAGAGTAACTACAAATCAATTGTAATTACTCTTCCTTAATATGTTTTATAAAAAGAACCTATCCGTTCATGCTCACTAAGAACTCATCATTGTTCTTAGTTCCTTTCATATAGTTAAGCATAGTACTCATGGCCTCTTCTGGGTTCATATCTGCTAAGTGATTACGCATCACCCACATTTTCTGAAGTACCATTTTGTCAAGAAGAAGATCCTCTCTACGTGTACTAGACGATACTATGTCGATAGCTGGATAAATACGCTTATTAGATAGTTTTCTATCCAACTGTAGCTCCATATTACCTGTACCTTTAAACTCTTCGAAGATTACTTCATCCATCTTAGATCCAGTCTCTGTAAGAGCTGTAGCTATGATAGTCAGCGACCCTCCGTTTTCTATATTACGAGCAGCACCAAAGAAACGTTTTGGCTTCTGTAGAGCGTTTGCATCTACACCACCACTTAGTATCTTGCCACTAGCCGGCTGTACCGTGTTGTATGCACGAGCAAGTCTCGTGATAGAATCTAGTAATATCACTACATCGTGACCGCACTCGGTAAGTCTTTTGGCTTTTTCTAGTACGATATTAGCAAGCTTCACATGCTTGTCAGCTGGTTCGTCAAAAGTAGAAGCAACTACTTCTGCTTTCACATTACGAGCCATATCAGTTACCTCCTCAGGACGTTCGTCTATGAGTAGGATAATCATATAAACCTCTGGGTGATTTGCAGATATAGCGTTGGCTATGTCTTTTAGTAAGATAGTTTTACCCGTTTTAGGTTGTGCCACTATAAGTCCACGCTGGCCTTTACCTATCGGAGATATGATGTCCATTATTCTTGTAGAATAATTGTCAGACTTGTACTCCAGGTTAAACTTCTCATCTGGAAAAAGTGGTGTAAGGTGATGGAATGCAACTCTGTCTTTTACAAACTCTACCGTACGACCATTAATGCTTAAAATATTGATAAGAGCAAAGTACTTTTCACCTTCTTTAGGTGGGCGAATGCTACCTCTAACCGTATCCCCCGTCTTTAGTCCATTTTGACGGATTTGGTTAGGTGCCATATATACGTCATCCGGAGATGGTTGGTAGTTATAGTCAGCAGATCTAAGGAAACCGTAACCATCAGAAATAACCTCAAGTACTCCTTGAGTAGTCACTATTCCTTCTAGCTCTAGGTAGTTTATTAACTTTTCCTCTGCTTCTTTTTTAGTTCTTTTTTCTTCCTCTAATCTCTTACGTTCTGCGTCCTTTTCTGCACGTTCCGCTTCTCTATCTGCTCTTTCCTTATCTCTAGCTTCTTTCTCTTCTGAAGTAAGTTGTTTTTGATTTGGGTTGTTATTCGGCTTATTAGAGTTATTAGTCATTCTATCCTCTCGGCTTACACGCTCACCCTTGTTGTTAGGATTGTCGTTAGTGTCTTTTGAATCACCTTCTTCTTTGCGTTCTTTTTTCACGGGAGGATCTTTTCTAGGTCGATCCTTACGAGGTCTCTCCGTTCTCTCTTCTCCGTCTTTTGCTCTTGGATGATCTCCTTGCGGAGCATCTTTATTTGAAGAGTCGTTTTGAGGAGCATCTTTTTTATCCTCCTCCGTTCTTACCTTTCTTATCGGAGCTGCTTTTTTCACTCTAGGCGGCTTCGCTTCTGCCGTTTTGTTGTCAGAATTAGTCTCGTTTGCGGGTTTGTCGTTCTTGAATTTTTCCGGATTTACTGCCTGAAAGTCAAGTATTTTATAGGCTAGGTCCTGCTTTTTTAGTCCTTTGTGAACGATGCTATGTTCGTCTGCGATCTTACGCAAATCAGGAAGGAGCATCTCACCCAATGAAAGAATATCGTACATGTATTTTATTAAGAATTAAATGTTTTTAACTGTGTTCGAGAAAAAATTTGAAAATTTTCTTGAGAATTGCCTGAAAGGCTTTGCAATTGTAAACTATTCTTTGGGAATATGCAAATTGGGTAAAAAAAAGCTTTTAGCATTATTGTAATAGTAGTGTAAATTAAATGTTGGAATAATATCGTACTTTTGATAGTATCATTTGATAGTATCAAGATGCGTCCACCCTACGATATTACACCAACAATTTTAAAGTTAATTGCTTCTATATCCGAGAAGCTAGGAGAGATAAATGCGAATTTTTTAGATAAACCGTCTCCAACTCTTCGCAAGCAGAATAAGATAAAAACGATTCACTCTTCACTCAAAATAGAAGGCAACACACTCACAGAAGAGCAGATTACTGCCCTATTAGAAAACAAAAGAGTACTCGGACCACAGAAGGATATAGAAGAAGTGGTAAATGCCATTCACGTATATGAGAGCATACAGAATTATAATTCTGGCAGTAAAAAATCCTTCTTAAAAGCTCACAAGACTCTAATGTCTGGACTTATTGACAAGCCCGGAGTGTATAGAAAACAGGGAGTAGGTATAGTAAAGGGTTCTAAAGTAGAGCATTTAGCACCCCCACATCAAAACGTGCCTGGGCTAATGAAAGACTTATTTGCCTATCTAAAGACGGACGAAATAGAGCTTATAAAAAGCTGCGTGTTCCACTACGAAATGGAGTTCATACATCCTTTTATAGATGGAAATGGAAGAATGGGAAGACTCTGGCAAACACTTATTCTGATGTCCAAGTATCCTGTGTTTGAGTACATCCCATTTGAAACACTGATAAGCCAAGACCAAAACAAGTATTACACAGCATTAGCCACAAGTGACAAAGAAGGCAAGTCAACTCAATTCATAGTCTATATGCTTGTTGTAATAGATGAATCTCTTGCAGACTTACTTACGTTTAATAATAGAACCTTTACTACCGAACAACGACTAGACTATTTCCAATCTGTCCACAAGAAAGAGTTTACCAGGAAGGACTACATGAATACGTTTAAGGATATTTCCACGTCTACAGCTTCTAGAGATTTAAAGAAAGGTATAGAGCTAGGAATATTAACCAAGCAAGGGGAGATGAATAAGAGTAGGTATGTGTTTTCTTAGCCAAACTTTAATGAAAAGTGAATTCGTAAGCAACAGTTATATGGAGCAAAGTGTCTTTCTGTTGAATTAGCTTGTAAATGATTAGAAATAAATGAAAAATTCAAATTATATAAAATACGCATATATGTTTCTATTACTGTGTTTGCAATGCTCGGTATTTGGACAAGATAGTTGGAGTCAAAAAGCTAATTTTCCAGATACTCGGTATGGCGGTTGTGGATTTTCAATTCAAGGAATCGGATACACTGGCCTTGGTTGGAACCCATTACCCACAGGTGATTTTTGGTCTTATGACACAATATCTGACGATTGGACTAGAGTTGCTGATTTCCCAGGACCAGTAAGGGGTGATGCTGTTGCTTTTTCAATAGGTAAGTATGCTTATGTAGGAACGGGACTCCAACGGAACTCATTAAAGGACTTCTATAAATTTGATCCTAAAACTAATAAATGGTCAACCATCTCAGATTTTGGTGGCAGTTCAAGGTCACAAGCAGCATCCTTTACAATTGATAGTTTTGCCTATGTAGGATTTGGAGGAGGGTCCTCATACTTAAAAGATTGGTGGAAATACGATCCATCTAATGATTCGTGGAGTGAAATAGCTTCATTTCCTTCAAATGAGAGGTCAAGACCAACTAGCTTCTCAATAGGAGGGAAAGGCTACATTATTTGTGGTAGAGACAGAACCAATTTTAAAACGACAACAGAAGTTTGGGAATACGATCCAATCGCAAATTTTTGGACTCAATTACAAGATTTCCCTGGTTTAGAAAGAGAAGGTGCAAGTGGATTTGTAATTTGCAACAAGGGCTACCTTATAGGAGGAAGCAATTATAGTCATCAATCACTTAATGACTGCTGGGAATATGACCCAAAGAATGATTTATGGATAAATATAGATTCTTTACCAGACACTTCTCGAGCAGTCTTTTCAACATTCGTAATTGGTTCTAGAGGATTTATTGCAACAGGATATAACCAAAAAGGATCTTCCCCAAAATATTTATCCAGTTTTTGGGAGTTTACGCCTGATTCCTCTTGTAATAAAATTGAATTGAGTAGTGTCAATGGTTTACTGGAAAAGAAGATTAACATATTCCCAAATCCATTTTCAGAATCTCTAAAAATCCTTAATGAGAGTGGTCAAAATTTAGAGATAGCTATTCGAGACTTAAGTTCTAGAGTGATTTATCAAGAACAATTAATTACTTCAACAACAATAAACACAAGCCGTTTTCCAAAAGGAATGATGATCTATACTCTAAAAGGAGAAAGAGGGGTCTTAAAAAATGGTAAACTATTTAAGTATTAAAAAAAGCCCAACCCTCTCACGAGAATTGGGCTTTTTAATATTGTTTAGCGAAGCTTAAACCAACAGTCTCACAGGCTCCTCTAGCAGGTCTGCAAAGGTCTGTAGGAAATTAGCTCCAGTAACACCGTCTACAGCTCTGTGATCACAACTCAACGTAACTTTCATTACGTGACCTGCTCTCATTTCCCCGTTTTCTACTATGACCGTCTCTTTAGAACTTCCTATAGCTAGAATACATGCGTCTGGTGGATTTACTATAGCTGTAAACTCGTCTATACCAAAAGCTCCTAAATTAGAGATAGTGAAGGTGTTTCCTTCCCAGTCCTTTGGTTGTAATTCTTTTGTTTTTGCTTTACCAGCTAATTCTCTTACTTCTGCTCCTATCTGAGAGAGTGACTTACTGTCTGCAAAACGTACTACAGGTACTAGCAATCCATCATCGATAGCTACTGCTACGCCTATGTGGACGTGGTGATTTCTTCTTATCTTATCTCCAAGCCAAGATGAATTTACATTTGGATGGCTCTTAAGTGCAACTGCCGTTGCTTTTATAATAATATCATTGATAGAGATACGATTCTCTGTGTACTCATTCATCCGCTTACGTGCAGAAAGCACAGCATCCATTTTTATCTCCTTAGTAAGGTAGAAATGAGGAGCTGTAAATTTAGACTCTGCTAATCGCTTAGCTATAGTCTTACGCATTTGCGAAACCGGTACTTCATCATAACTCTCTACGCCTACTGCTGCAGTACTTGCTGCTGCTCCTGGAGTATAGTTTTCTATGTCTTTCTTTATAATACGGCCATTATCACCAGAACCTGTAACTGTTTCTAGGTTTATTCCCTTGTCCTCAGCCATACTTTTGGCAAGAGGTGAAGCAAATACACGTCCATTATTAGATGTGCTCGCTACTGGTGCTGATGCACTAGGAGTAGAAGATGCTGCAGGTGCACTTGGTGCTGCTGCCGCTGGAGTGGGTGCTGCTGCTGCCGGTGCCTCTTTGAGCAAGTCTTGAAAATCCTCACCTTTCTTTCCTATCACAGCTATGGCTGTCTCCACGGGCACCGTAGTGCCTTCTGGTAGCAGATAAAGAACTTCTCCTTTTTCAAAGTTTTCTAGCTCCATAGTGGCCTTATCGGTCTCTACGTCTGCTATCATTTCACTCGACTTTACGGTATCGCCTACTTTGACGAACCAAGATACGATAGTACCCTCCTCCATCGTATCACTCATTCTAGGTAATTTTATTGCTACTGCCATTTATCTTTTGTTAACGCTTCGCAAAACTAAACATCCAAGTTTAAATATTGTTGGTAACGACCAATAATACAGTAATTTATTTCACACAAATAGAGCGTGCTTTGTAGCATAATGAGACAGTACGAAGATTTCTTAAAACATGTGTTCGAAAATGGAGCCAAAAAAACAGACAGAACGGGCACAGGTACCATCAGTGTTTTCGGTGGTCAATTACGCTTTGATTTGGCAGAATCTTTTCCGCTTATCACTTCTAAAAAAGTACACTGGAAGTCTGTGGTACACGAGCTTCTCTGGTTTCTGAAGGGAGATACTAATATACAATATCTCAAGGACCACAATATAAAAATATGGGATGCTTGGGCGGATGAAAATGGGGATTTAGGTCCCGTATATGGCAAGCAATGGCGTGAGTGGGAAGCTCCCAACGGTGAAAAAATAGATCAGATACAATACGTACTCGATACGCTAAAAAACAACCCTGATAGTCGTAGAATAATCGTAAATGCTTGGAATGTTGGAGAACTAAACGATATGGCTCTTACTCCGTGTCATTGTCTTTTTCAGTTTTATGTAGCAGATGGTAAGCTAAGCTGCCAACTCTATCAACGAAGTGCAGACCTATTCTTAGGAGTGCCTTTTAACATAGCGAGCTATGCTCTACTTACACTTATGATAGCTCAAGAGGTAGGACTAGAGCCTGGAGAGTTTGTCCATACCTTTGGAGATGCACATATCTATAGTAATCATTTTGAGCAGGTAAAAGAGCAACTCAGCCGAGGGCCCCGTCCGTATCCTAAAGTGAAATTAAACCCAGATAAGAACTCTGTCTTTGAGTTTTTGTATGAGGATTTTGAAGTGGTAGGATATGACCCGCACCCTAGAATAAGTGCTCCTATAGCTATCTAGAGCAGCAGTAGAGTCTTAAGCGTTTTCTTGTCGCTCTTCATTACATTTTTGTCCAACCTCCCATTGTAACCGTACAGCCTTGCTTTGGCAGTATGCTGCCATATAGCCCAGTCGTGTCTTGGGTTGTTTCTATAATCACAAATCCAGAGAGGGTAGTCTTCAAAGGAACCTTTTAAGTACTTAGAGTATAAATGAGGATGCGTATAGATGATAGGTTTTACACCGTAATGTTTTTCTATTACATCGCAGTAATTGCGTATTTCGCGAAGTACTTTTCGCTTGTTGGGCATTCTTCTTCTAGTGTATTCCACATCCAAAACAGGAACCATGTTCCCTTTTTTGAGTCCTGCATGTTTTATGAATTTTTGTGCTTGTCGCTTTCCGCTGCTGCTGAAACTCATAAAGTGGTACGCTCCATGCAGTATGTCGTGCTTTTCAAGATTTCTCTTGTGCGAGCGGTACATTTTATCAACTATAGTAGTGCCCTCTGTCACTTTCACAAAGACAAAGTCGGGTTTATTTCTCTTTACCATCAAACTCCAGTTGATGTTTTTCTGGTATTTAGAGATGTCAATTCCCCATAGTTTTCTCCCTGCTAAATCATCTAGAAAATCATATTTATGTTCTTCTTGTACTTTAGCTAATACTCCCTGAATGATTGCCGCAGTGTCTACTATAGGATCTGCTGGCTCTTCTTCTAGCAGACTAGCCTCACATTGCATGCCTGGAGCGTTGCAAGCCGTATGCTCTTCTGGTTCTGTTTTCATCAAATGAAAAAAGGCAGCTATTCCCGCTATGAGCAATAAAGAGACGAATATTTTTCCTAAGAATTTCAATATGGATATTTGCTTCAAAGCTAACATGGTGCGGTACGTTCTTAATTAACAACTCACATAGTACAGGACTAATTGTATAGGAAGGTGGAATAAGTATGGTGGCAGCCTCAATAAAACACTAACAACCAAAGCAATATTCCATAAATTAATATGAATTTGTGGAACACGAATCCACAAATTCGTACTAATTTGTGCGATAACAAATAGCCTTATTGCTCCTACTTGAGCTTATTCAAAATGACAAGTGCCCCGATAACTCCAGGTACACATCCCGATATCGTTAGAAAAAAAACAATTCAAACAGAACCAAATCCTCTGTCATAAACGGCTATAGGAGGATAGAGTGCGGATAGTATTACTCGCCAAACGCTCATAGTCTCAAAATCACATTATTTCTAACCACAATAAAGAAACTAAGTGAATATTTTATGGACTCGTATAAACTGCTCCTCCAGGTAACATTGTACCACACTTCATTTCTTTTGCTTCAATATATTCAAAATAGAGCACAGATCTAACAGATCTAGTATTTATAACTTCCATACTGTCGCTGTTACTGTCGCCAAGCCACTTCCATGTGCCATTTTCATTCCAAGTGCCATCAGAATCGAAAACATACCAAGTACTGCCGTTTCGGTTCCAATCTTTATCATTGAGCAAGCTCTTATTTACGGTTCTTGTTGTTGGAGTTACCGCTGGCTCATCATCTGTGCCGCAAGCTTGCATAAATACTCCAAGTGTTAATCCGATTAACACCAATAGTGTCTTGTTCATTGTAATTTTTCTTACGTTTTTCATATTATGTTTTACAGGTTTTCTAAGGAAGATTTTAGAATTGTTACTCCAAAACTATAAACTATAAACTATAAAAAAGTTGTAAAATATTTTCACTCAAGCCTAGCAAGACTCGAAATATTTGTGACAAAAGTCCTAGAAAGGTTTTAGTCTTTAGATAGCTTCTCTAATACATCGATAGCCGCCTCCGCTATCACTGTACCCGGACCAAACACAAAGTCTACTCCGCTGTCATACAAAAACGGGTAATCTTGCTCAGGAATCACACCTCCCGCTACTACTAGCACGTCATCCATTCCAAGTTTTTTTAGCTCTCTTATCACTTCAGGCATCAGGGTCTTATGACCAGCTGCGAGAGAAGATACGCCAAGCACATGCACATCATTCTCCATCGCCTGTTTGGCTACTTCTGCGGGTGTTTGAAAGAGTGGCCCTATGTCCACATCAAAACCCAAGTCTGCAAATGCCGTTGCTATTATCTTAGCTCCTCTGTCGTGACCGTCTTGGCCCATTTTAGCTACCAAAATCCTTGGTCTACGGCCATCTTTCACAGCAAAATCATCTGCTGCTTTACGAGCTGCTATTACCTTATCGTCGTTTTGCACTTCTTTCAAATATACGCCACTTATCGTTGCGTTCTGTGCTTGGAATCTTCCAAACACTTTTTCTAATGCATACGACATTTCGCCAAGCGTAACTCTAGCTTCTGCTGCCTCTACACAGATAGCAAGCAAGTTGTTAGATTCGTCACTCTGAGCGGAGTCGTTGGATGGAAGGGGTACTCGTGCAGCTTCTTCTAATCTCTTCAAAATATCTTGAGCAATAGCTTCGTCACGTTCTGCTTTTACTTTTTTTATTCTTTCGATCTGGCTCTTGCGTACAGCATTATTATCTACTTCTAGTATATCAAAATCTGCTTTCTCAACTGTCTTGTACTTATTTACCCCAACTATGGTATGTTTCCCTGCATCAATATTCGCTTGTTTTATGGCCGAGCACTCCTCTATTCGCATCTTTGGAATACCGCTGTCTATGGCTTTTGCCATGCCTCCAAGTTCTTCTATTTCTAAAATATACTCCCACGCCTTATCTGCTAGCTCCTGCGTATATTTTTCTACGGTTTCACTACCACCCCAAGGGTCTATTATCTTAGTAATATCTGTTTCTTCTTGGATTATCTTCTGTGTGTTACGAGCTATCTTAGCACTGAAATCCGTAGGCAGTGCCATCGCCTCATCAAAGCTATTGGTATGCAAACTCTGCGTACCACCGAAAACTGCAGCAAGTGCTTCTATGGTAGTTCTCGCCACATTGTTGTACGGGTCTTGCTCCGTAAGACTCCATCCACTTGTTTGGCTGTGTGTTCTAAGTGCCATGGACTTTAAATTTTGCGGATCAAACTTATGAATCAACTTAGCCCACAGCAATCTCCCGGCTCTTAGCTTGGCTATTTCCTTATAAAAATTCATTCCAATTCCCCAAAAGAAGGATAATCTAGGGGCAAAATCATCAATGGCTAATCCTGCTTCTATTCCTGTGCGTACATAGTCTAGTCCATCAGCAATGGTATATGCTAACTCTAATTCTGGGGTAGCACCTGCTTCCTGCATATGGTATCCGCTAATACTAATACTATTAAACTTAGGCATGTTAGCAGAGGTATACTTGAATATATCTGAGATGATACGCATACTTGGAGCCGGAGGATATATGTAGGTATTACGCACCATAAACTCCTTCAAAATGTCGTTTTGGATAGTTCCTGCTAGTTTTGCTTGGTCCACACCTTGCTCCTTTGCCGCAGCTATATAAAATGCCATAATGGGTAGCACCGCACCATTCATAGTCATGCTCACAGAGATATCACCCAGTGGTATTTCGTCAAAAAGGATTTTCATATCCTCAATACTGTCTATGGCTACTCCCGCCATTCCTACATCGCCAGTCACACGCTCGTGGTCACTGTCATACCCTCTATGTGTAGCTAGATCAAATGCTACCGAAAGTCCTTTTTGGCCAGCGGCTAAGTTTCTTTTGTAGAATGCGTTGCTTTTTTCTGCGGTACTAAATCCTGCGTACTGACGGATAGTCCACGGGCGGATAGCATACATTGTAGAATATGGACCACGGAGGTAAGGTGCTAGACCGGGCTGGTGGCCAGACTGTGTTTGGGTCCCAACCCTAGCCCTTCCCAATTGGAAGGGAACTCCTTCACCCTTTGGGGGAAGGTCGGGTTGGGGGACCTGAACCACAATTTCCTTCAAAACCTTCTCCATACTTCCCAAGACTTCTTCATTGGTAAACCGTATTACCCGAAAACCATTTTCATTCAGCATCCAAGTTCTATAGGCGTCGTGTTCTTGTTGTTCTTTTGTCTCGTGATAGCCGCCATCTATTTCTATTACGAGATTATCTTTTAGTGATACGAAATCGACTATAAAATCGCTAATAGGATGCTGTCTTCTGAACTTTGCTTCAAGCTTTTTGCCGCGAAGTTCTTGCCAGAGTTTGTCCTCTGCTTCTGTTGGCTCTTTTCTATTTTGCTTCGCAAAATCGATGTGATACTTAATCAGCTCAGTGTTTCCAGTTTTCCATGCATAGTTTCCTCTAGCATTGTTTATTTTTCTGATGTATAAATCCGTCAACTTCTCCAAAAACCAACTGCCGCTTGCAGTGTCGTGCAACTCAGCCATATAGCTTTCGCTCTTGAGTAGGAGCAAGATGTTCTTAGCTAGTCGAAGACTTTGTTCATTACTTTTGTTATTAAAAGGTAGTACGCAAATGTGCTTTGCCCCACCAATTATAGCGGATGCTGCTGCTATGGTTTGTCTTACCAAATTATTGTGGGCAAACTCATCTTCTAATGCAGGAATCACTACATTGATTTCGGTATTTGGATTTGCAATTCTTAATGCTCTAAGCTTTGCTGTGTTTTCATAAAACTTAGTTCCTAACTCAAAGTATGCTGTCGATTGGTTTTCTGCCTTTGTAAGATTTTCTAAGCTAAGTTTCCCGCAGTTTTCGCCAAGTTCATTTAGCTCACTTATGGTTTTGTCTACTCCTTCCAGTTTCTCAGAAGAAAGCAGTGTTATTTTCCAATCGGTTTTGCCAATTTGGCTTATTGAAGTGCTATTCTCTTCTGTATAATAGGGCTCTACAGTGATGCCGTCAGAAGTGGTATATGCCAAATCCTCAAGTGGTATTCCTTTGAGATCTTTGGTTGCTTTTGTTTTCCAATCCGCTAAGCTCTTTTTAGCGAACTCATCAAACGATAGTGTTTTATCCAATTGCATTGGAGCAAAGGTAGAGAAGTCTAAGATTAAGTGTGACATCAAAGTTGCAACCCAAAAAACCTACAAATACCATTTCAACCCTATAGAACAATGATTCCATCTTCGGTTTGGGGTTTCTATAGTGGGTATGTTTAACTCTTTGGCGCTCCCGATAGTTGCTTGCAATCCTAGCCTTGGGGCGGGTCTATACTCCACACCAAGCTGTCCTTGAATAGCAAATGTCATTTTATAATTGCTCGACACAACATTCTCTATGTCTATAACTGCGTTACTTAGCCTATAAGTTTCATTATCAAAACCTTCTACTGCAAAACTTAAGTCTCTTTGTTTGAAAAAAGTAAGATCAAACCCCACTTTGGCTATCAAGTCCCACTTGTTTTGTGTTTTCGCATAGCCGACAAGAATTGGCAACCCCCAAGACTCCAATTCTTGCTTCATATATATAGATGTTCCGAATTTATCTTTATTATCCGTGCTACTAGAGTCTGGCGACAGTTTAATCTTGGCATTTACCTTACCATTTGTGGTTTCCATACTGATGTTATAATTATGATTGCCCATGATCTCTTCTTTATCTTTTGCATAGAGTTCCCCTTTATAAAGATTGGTGAAATAATACTTTCCCTGTGTAGCTCCAGACTCTACTATGAGTCCATTACAGAACTTGGCCCCAACGAGTAGCACTTTGTTATATATAATCTGGTCTTGATAGTCAAACTTATATTCGAGCTCAGTCGATTTATTATTTTGGGGATTTGTCTTATATTCTAATTTCTCCAACGCTAATTTTTGAAGGTTAAACTGAACATAAAACTGCTTATTATTTAACTTAACAGGTATATGTTCAATTATATTTTGATTTATTGTTGGGCTATACGTAATAGTCTTATTATCAGCATATTTTGAAAAATAAGTTATTCTTTTAGACACGAGATTTTCAAATTTTGGAATTTGAAAAAGCGATTTGTCAAGATTGGGAAAACCTTCGTTCGTACTGTTTTCTTTGCTGTCATAAGTAAAAGGTTCGTCAGGAGTATTTTTGTTTATAGGCATTCCAACTGCATTGTCCATATCAAAATATTTAGCTGTTTTCTGATTTGAATTAGGACTGGCAAAATTATCTTCTGTTGGAGGTAAATTGTCTTGTCCCGCATAGGTCGGATTGTCATCGGAAACTACTTGGTCCTTAGAATGTATCAAATACTTACTCTTTATTGAACGCAAGCCTGTTCCTAGATTTTCTGTCGGACCATCACTAGCAATGGTCTGTTTTCCATGATCCTCGCTAGAAAGATGATACAAAGTATAATAAAGGCCTGCTGCTAGCAAAAACACTGCTACCCATTTAAACATGCCTGCATATGGTTTAAAATTAACAGTCACGCCGTTGTTAGTAGGGTTAATGCTAGCCCATAGCATCTCTGGAGGACTTTGTTCAAATTCACCTACGGACTCTCTTATTTGGTCATCTATGTGATTGTTTTTATCCCTCATTATACGCTACTGACTTACTTTCCAGTTCTTTTTTTAAGTATGCTCTTGCTCTGTTTAGTTGGCTCTTGGATGTCCCTATGCTTATTGACAATGATTCGGCTATTTCCTTATGAGACCAACCTTCTATGGCATATAGATTAAGAACTGTACGGTACCCTTCTGGTAATTGCTGTATACATCGTAACACTTTTTTCTTATCTATAAAATCGTCATCACTCATATTGTATTCTATATCCCTTTCATATATTTCTTCTTTAAGCGGTAGCACTTTTATCCTCCTCGAGTTTTTACGAATCTGTTGAAGTGCTACGTTTAATACTATCTTTCGTACCCACCCTTCTAAACTGCCTGTATTATTATAATTTTTTAGGGACTTGAAAACTTCTATAAACCCTTCTTGCAAAAACTCCTGAGCTTCGAACTCGCTATGAGCATAGCGTAAACACAAACCAAACATCTTAGCCTTAAAGAGTTCATAAAATTTAAAATATGAACGCTCCTCATTTCGCAAGCATCCAGCAAGCAGTTTTTGTTCTATTTGTTCTTTACTTTTTTCGTCAGACACTCTAGATCATAAGGGATTTACGAAGAAATACTTTTTCCTACACTTATTTTTTTAAAATAATAAAATGTAGGAGAAAAATTATCCTCCTACATTAAATTCTCTATGGTGGAATTAGCTCTATGATTGTCCCTTGTCGTCTTTGTCTCCTTTATCCCAATCCTTGCCATCTTTGTCTCCTTTGTCCCAATCCTTGTCGTCTTTGTCTCCTTTATCCCAATCCTTGCCATCTTTGTCTCCTTTGTCCCAATCCTTGTCGTCTTTGTCTCCTTTATCGTCTTTGTCTCCTTCTTCGTCCCCATTATTAGAATGTTTTACTTTTTCTATTAAATCGTTAATATCGTCTTTCTGACAAGAGGTAAAAGTAACAGATCCAAAAATGAATAGAATTAAAACTAGTTTGCTGATTGTGTTCATATTATTTATTTTTATGTTTATTTACCTTGAAGTTGATAGAAATTGAAAAAGGTTGCACGAGAATTTAATAAATTTTACAAATGACCTAAAATAGGATGAGATGCAAAGGAGCAAGACTCAGATAGAGGCTATCAGACTGTTATCGAATCTTTAGACAGAGAGTAGGATCTAATAAAAATTAATTGTAGTACTAAATTATTATTAGCTTAAGATGAGTTGGAATCTACTAATTTTACAACCTGACATAATTAATGCGACAGAACTATATTCAAAACGTCGTAAGCAATTGAAGAACCAAAATGAGTGAATTAGAAAAAATCCTAAATATCGAAGCTGACTCCAACCTTAAGCACTTTAAAAAAGGTGAATTTATTCAACAACCGAACCAGCTAAAAGCCAATGCAATCTTCGTTAAAAAGGGACTTATTAGAAGTTACATTATTGACAGCACTGGAAAAGAACACATTTATATGTTCGCCTCTGAAGGATGGATTACAGGAGATATTGGTGCGGTAGAATTTAATGAGCCTACTACATTATACATCGATTGCCTAGAGGATTCCGAGGTAGTATTTTTAAAGAGTGACCACCTAAAAGAAGCAGATCTTTCAAAAGACAAATTACTGCAAAACATGAAGAAGATGTCTCGAAACATTGGAAAGATGCAACGCAGGATACTCTTGCTTATTGGTTCACCCGCTGTTGACCGTTATAATTATTTTTTAGAAACATATCCAGAGCTACCTAATAGAGTTCCTCAAAAAATGATTGCTTCCTACTTAGGTATTATGCCACAAACACTCAGTACAATTCGTAGCAAAATCGCAAAAGGAGAATAATTTCATTTCTTCATCTATGTGAATGTACAGGGATTATAAAGTGCTGACATTTGTACTAACAAAATTTTATACAAATGAAAAAAACACAAGTAATTATCAGAATACTTTTAGGGTTGATGGTTCTGATATTTGGATTAAACAAATTTCTACAATTTATGCCCATGCCTCCACTGCCAGAATCGGCTAGTGAATTTATGGGAGTCTTAGTTAAAAGTGGCTACTTAATGCAGGCAGTGGCTATAGTAGAAATTGTAACTGGAATAATGCTGTTAATCAACAGATTTCAAGCATTAGCATTAGTAATACTATTCCCAGTATTATTGAATGCTTTTTGGTTCCACCTTTTCTTAGACCCAGCAGGAATTGCAGGAGCTTTTGTTGCCATGGCTATGCATCATTTCTTATTCTTTGCAAACAAGGAATCATATAAACCAATGCTAAAATTTAAATAAACGTATTATGAAAATAGCAAAAGTAGCGGGAACAACTCCGCAAATAGAACAATTAGAGGAAGGAAAAACTTACGCATGGTGTACTTGTGGAAAATCAGAAAACCAACCTTGGTGCAATGGTGCCCATAAAGGCAGTGAATTTACGCCTAAGATTTTTAAAGAGGAAGAATCTAAAACTGCTGCAATGTGTATGTGTAAACAAACTAAGAACCCTCCTTACTGTGATGGTTCACATATAAACTTATAATCAAATCATTAATAAATAAAACAAAAAAGATGAAATTATTAAAAAATATCATAGTAGCAAGCTCAATTCTTATACTATCTGCTTTTACAATTAGTAGTTCTTTAAATTGGACTATTTCAGAAGGCTACGAGATTAAATTCTCAAGCTCTACAGGTGATCCTGAAGGGGTTTTTAAAACGATAAACGGAGATATTAAATTTAATGAGAATGATCTCGCATCATCCAAATGTGACTTTAAAGTAGATGTTAATTCTATAAACACTGGAAACGGGATGCAAAACAAGCATGCAATAAGCGCTAAATGGTTTGATGCTGAGAAATATCCGAATATTGAATTTAAGTCCAGTAAATTCTCAAAAACTGAAACTGGTTATTCGGTAACTGGAACTATGAAAATGCATGGTGTAGTTAAGGAAATGACACTTCCATTTACCTTTTCTAATAATGTATTCAAATCAACCTTTTCCGTTAATCGAATTGACTTCAAAATTGGAGAATCAATGAAGAAGGTTTCGGATGATATCAAGTTGGAGGTTTCTTTGCCCGTAACCAAAAAGTAATCTTATGAAGAAATTTCTTATTCGTGGTATTATCGCAGGGGTCTTAACGGCCGTTGCTGGAATCGTGTACCAAATGGTTTATGAAAATGCTCTATTTTTAGACTTCAGTTTGGTTATTAACGCAGGATCAATAGCAGGGGCGTCTATTTTTGGATGCGTGCTTATGGCTTTGGGTTATTGGTTGCTGGAACACTTCAAAAAAGCCAATCTAAAAGGTTGGTTAAATGTTTTGATAACTGTTCTCAGTTTTTTGAGTATTCTAGGTCCATTGAGTATGAGTTTGCCTTTAGAGGTTGAATTTCCCGAAATGTTTCCCGGATTAGCAATTCCAATGCACTTTTTCCCAGCTATGATTTTCTTTGGTTTATATCCATTTTTCACAAAACCTAGACTCCATGAGTACAGGCAGTGGCCATAGTATCGAACAATTAGAGGAAGGTAAAATTTACGCATGGTGTAAATGCGGTCAATCTTCTAATCAATCGTGGTACAATTCAATCCATGCTGACTCTGAATTTTCTCCTAAAGTTTTTACACCAGAAGAAAGCAAAATAGCAGCTATTTGCATGTGCAAAAAGAGTAAAAATCCTCCTTACTGTGTTGGATCTCATGCAAGTTTGTAGGATAAGCTAACATTATCAATGTATAAAAAGTAAATCATCATCAATACCCAAATCAAATAAAAATGCAATATAAAAATGAGAACATCACCATTCATTGGGATCAATCAAAATGTATTCATGCCGGAGTATGCGTTAGGTCATTACCTAAGGTATACAATCCAAAGGAACGACCATGGGTAAAAATAGAAAACGCTTCTACTGAAGAACTAAAAGCTCAGATTGATAAATGTCCTTCTGGAGCACTGAGCTATACCTTGAACAAAAACAAAAATAAGTAATGAAAGATACTCTACACGCAAATGGTACACTTGGTTCTGAAAACTACCTGATGGAAATAAAAACCACCAATCATACGGTTATGGTAGACGAACCCGAATCAATTGGTGGATCTAATCAATATCCAAACCCTGCTCAATATTTGCTTTCCGCTTTAGCATCTTGTACCGCCATAACCATAAAAATGTATGCTGATAACAAGAAATGGAATGTTGGTGAAATCAATGTAGATGTGAAAATGAAAGAAGTCATATCTTCAGGAAAAACCATCAAAAAAATAGTGAAAGCTGTACAGTTTGAAAACCCCTTAGAAGACGATCAGATAGAGCGTTTATTAACCATTGGATCAAAATGTCCAATTTCAAAATTACTGGAACAGCCAATAGAAATGGAGTTTCAAAAATTATAATATATGATAAAACACATTGCAATTATTATTCTGTTGGCTACCTTTATGGGGTGCGCAACGGACAAATCAAATAATACTAAAGAAAACAATGAAAAATTTATGGAACCAAGAATTTTAGCAATAGGAAGATTACAATCAACATTAGACATCCTTGTCGAAGAATGGGAAAGATATGGCAGGAATGTTATTGCCAGCAATTCAAAAGATAGAATTAAAGAAATTATTGAAACCGACTCAATAGATTTTATCTGCATTGGTGGTGGCTTACCCGACAACGAAAGAGATGAAATGGCGGAATATATCTCAACTATTAACTCAAGTATCCAAGTTCACCCTATACCAAGAACAGCGGAAGCTATGGGTCCATATAATTTCATTCCTTTTCTAAATAACCTCGCTATTATGCACAAAGTGAGAAAGGCGATGGAAGAATAAACAACATTCAGCCCTAGTGGTGAATGTTTCGATGAATGACAATTCAAATAATGGCACAAAAATATTTATAACTAACTGTTAAACAATTAATTATAGATCTTAATATGTAGCAAGAATCAGAATCGAACTTGCATCTAACGTTTAGGAAACGCTCGTTCTATCCATTGAACTCCGAGGCCAGTTTTAGCACAAATAGTATTGCTGTTGCGGAATTTTGCAACTAAGGGCCGATTGAAATGCTGCATTTTATTTATCCTAAAGCCACACAATCCTAATTCATATCTTTGCCCCAAGATGTACAATAATATTATCTCAGAAAATAAGGGCGTAGTGCAGATCATTACACTAAATCGTGAAGACAAGCTCAACGCACTCAACATAGAACTGATACAAGAAATAGGAACTGAAATAGCTCGACTTAATTCTGAAAAGTCGGTGCGTGGCATTATCCTTACAGGTAAGGGCACCAAAGCCTTTGCTGCAGGAGCCGACATTTCTGAGTTTGCGGACTTTGATGGTGCTGCCGCTAAAAAGATGAGTGCTGCTGGAGGAAAGATATTTACAAGCATAGAAGAAAGTGAGATTCCCGTAATAGCTGCGGTAAATGGATATGCTCTCGGTGGAGGATGTGAGCTTACTATGTCTTGCCACGTGCGTATAGCGAGTGAAAATGCTCTTTTTGGTCAGCCAGAAGTAAATCTAGGTGTGCCTCCAGGATATGGCGGAACTCAGAGACTGGCTCAGATAATAGGACGAGGCAGAGCTCTGGATATGCTCATCACTGCTAAGACCATAGATGCAGCTACTGCCCTTGATTTTGGACTAGTAACACGGGTGGTTACTATCGACGAATTGCTGCCCACATGCATCGCTTATATAGAGAAACTGGCGGGCAAATCGCCTCTAGCCATAGCTGAAGTGATAAAATGTACCAATGCTTTGTACGAAAATATAGACGGTCTACAATACGAAATAGACAGTTTCGCAAAGAGCTTCGAGACCAATGATTTCAGGGAAGGAACGACTGCCTTCCTTGAAAAGCGTAAGCCTAACTATTCTTAATATTGCACTTAAATGCCTCTTTTATTTTGGCATTCTATTTGTTCTTAGCTTATCGAACATTAATTTTGAAACAATTATTAAACATATAAAAATGAAAAATTTAATCTTACTATCTGCTTTTGTATTTGGATTTGCTGCATTTGCAACTGCACAAACTGACGCAAACAAAATCACTCTATCTTCTGAAGCCCAAGCTAAAATGGTTTTAGAGAAAAAATCTCATGACTTCGGTTCTATAGAAGAAGGTGTACAAGCTACCGTTACTTTTACTTTTAAAAATACAGGAAATGCTCCTTTAGTGCTTAATAGCGTAAAGGCATCTTGTGGATGTACCACTCCAAAATGGACTAAAGAGCCTGTGGCTCCGGGTGCTGAAGGTGTTGTTACTGCGATATACAACTCTAAAGGTAGACCAGGTAACTTTACTAAAACCATCACTATAAAACACAATGGTGAAGGTGGTACTGAGTTTCTTACAATAAGAGGGGTAGTACAATCTGCCGCTCCAGTTGTGAAGCCTACAGTAGCAGTTCCGGAATAAAAAAATCAATATTTTTAAGCCCTCTTGTACATTACAAGAGGGCTTTTTAGTTTACAAAGAATGAGAAGTTTACTTTTTTACATCCTATTGTCCGTATCTGTTTGGTGCAGTGCCCAAATAGACAGCAGCTCTGTTGATGATATTTTGTCTAAACTTAGTAGACTTGAGCAACTGAAAGAGGCTAACGATACACTTAGTTCTCTGAAATTGATTACCGATACGAACTATGCCAAAGCACTAAACTCTGACAGCCTTCCTCCAACTAATAGTATAGATACTGCGGTACTCCAAGCTATCATCCAATTTGATACTGCAGCGTTCAATCTGGGCACCATAGCACAAGGAGCCATAGCCAAGCAAAAATTTATTTTTACAAATGTGGGGACTGAGGATTTAGAAATAATAAGTGTAGTAGCAGATTGCAGTTGCACGAGCCAAGACTGGAGTAAGGGTCCTGTGAAACCAGGAGAAACTGGCTATGTACTTGCTACCTATGATTCCAAGGAAGACATGGGTAGATTTTTGAAGACTATTACCGTGTTACACAACTCCGGTGAGGGGTGGACGTTCTTAGAAATAAACGGTTTTGTAGCTCCAAAGCTATAGTTCGTTAGCCTTACCAAACCAACCCGTTAAGCCTCCCGTATGAATGGCGAGTATTCTCTCTTCCCTTTTAATCTCCCCAAGTTCGCATAGTTTTTTAATGGCGAGCATCATCTTCCCAGTATAGATAGGATCTAGTAGCACGCCCGTTTCTTTGGCAAAATGCTTTATAAAACCAATAAGCTCTTCATTGGTTTTAGCGTACCCTCCGCAATGAAACTGATCATAGATTGTGATGCCTTCTATTCCATATTCTTGTTTTATATCTCTGGCAATATATCCGTCTCCTTTGAGCACTTGTATGCCAAATACTTCTAGGGGTAGCTGCTTTTCTTTTACATACTCGGCCATTCCGCCTATCGTAGTGCCCGTACCACAAGCTAGAAATATTTTGTCTGTTTCAGAAAGGTCTGTTTCTTTCAAAATCTCCTGACAACCAATAGTGCCAAGGTCACTTGCTCCACCTTCTGGTATGTACAGTGCTTTTTGCTTTAGTCCTTCGCTTCTATTAGATTCCTTATATGCTTCTCTAGAAATAAACTGGAGATTCATCCCATATAGCACGCACATTTTTAATACGGGATTCCATTCTTTGGGTTCTTCACCCCTTATGATACCTACACAAGGTATTTGCAAAATGGCACAAGTAGCTGCAGTAGCTACTAGATGATTAGAAAAAGCCCCTCCGTATGTGACAATGCTCTCGTAAGTTGTAGAGTCATAGTGTTGTAGAAAGCCCGAAAGTTTACGCCACTTATTGCCCGATATAATAGGGTGAATAAGGTCATCCCTTTTTATAGACAAAGTTATCCCTGCCTTTTCGCTCCACTCGGTGCTCACCTGAGTTACAGGGCTAGGTATGTTTAAATGCTTTAGTATATCCATCTTACTTTATCTCTGAAAAATGCGTTTTAATCAATGACCAAACTATATCTCCCTCGTACCCTTTATTCATTACAAACTGAGCCGCTTTATAGTTTTTCTGATATCCTTTAATAGCTTTCAGACTTTCTATTTTCTTCTGTAACAGCACAAGGAGCACTTCCTCATACTTATCTCCATCTATCTCTTCAAAGCCTTTTTTGATACAGTAATCTGAGATTTTTCTTCTTTTGAGCTCCATTCTAATTTTATTTCTTCCCCACTTTTTATAAATAAATTTTCCTCGAACATATGCGATAGCAAATCGCTCTTCGTTTAAAAAATTATTCTGAATAAGTTCGTAAATAAGTAGTTCTACATCATCTGGAACTAGTCCGTATGAATAGAGTTTATCACGCACCTCCTGATGGCACCGCTCCTGATACGCACAGTACTTGGCTATTTTACTTTTAGCCTGATTTGGTGTGTATTTTACTTTGGAAAACTCTGCCACTCTTCGGCGGCTAAATTAGTGCACAATATCACTACTTTTGTAATCCACTTGTACTCCTTAGCAGAAATAGCCAAAATAGTAGATGGAACGCTCCATGGCGATGGCACGCTTACTGTGACCACCATAAGTACCGACACACGTAAAATTTGGCAGCCAGACTCATGCTTATTTATAGCCATAAGCACTTCCAAAAACAATGGACACCACTACCTAGCACAAGTAGATAAACAAGGTATAGCAGCGGCTATAGTATCCGAAGCTCCTACTCAAAACATCAACTATATCTTAGTAGCGGACACCATGAAAGCACTGCATAAGCTTGCTACTTATCATCGTATGAGGTTCCCCATACCCACTCTAGCAGTAACAGGAAGTAATGGAAAAACCATCGTAAAAGAATGGATAGCCTACCTGTGTGAGGACAGGTACAAGGTATATAAAAGCCCAAAAAGTTATAATTCTCAGATAGGTGTACCTCTTTCTGTATGGAAAATGGACAGCACCTATAATCTTGCGGTATTAGAAGCAGGCATTTCGTTGCCTAACGAAATGAATAAATTGGCCGACATCATTAAGCCAACTATTGGCGTGTTTACACATTTTGGTGATGCACATGCTTCCAATTTTAACGCCGACTCTGATCGACTAAATGAAAAATTAAAACTCTTTTCTAACTGCAATACCATAATTTGCCCCGACAATCAATCAGAAGTGCTTTCAGCCATAAAAGCCCTAGGTAAAAATACTGTAACTTGGGGAAGTAGCACGCAAAGCAATATTCATATAGTAAAAAATATGGCTGGCGACTATACACTAACCTACCAAAATGAAAGCCATAATGTAACACTACCTCATACGGATAAAGCTTCCATAGAAAATGCCTTTACTGCAATAGCTGCGGCTATAGTTCTCGATGTAGAAATAGGTGCCGTGATAGAGAAGGTAAAATCATTGCCCAAAGTAGATGTTAGACTGCAGCAAGTACAGGGTATTAATAATAACGAGCTTCTTTTAGACTACTATAATGCCGACTACCAGTCTATGGTGATAGCCTTAGACTTTCTGAAACAACAAAATACTCGAAATCATTCGGTGGTTATTTTATCCGATATTTTGCAAAGCAACCTCCCAGATGAGCAACTCTATGCAGATATAAATTCCCTCTTGGAAGATGCTGATATAAAAGAAGTAATAGCCATAGGTAAACAAGTTTCTCAGTGTCAAAGTGCTTTTAGTTTGCCCGCCACTTTTTATAAAACTACAGAAGAGTTTTTACTCAAATATCCTATACATGAATTAAGAAATGCGACCATTTTGTTAAAGGGTGCTAGAGAATTTGAATTTGAAAAAATAGCAGAAAGGCTCCGTATTAAAACACATCAGACGAGGCTAGAGGTAAACCTGACCCGATTAAAACACAATATAGACGTAGTGAAAGCTACTATAGGATCTACTACCAAAATGGTAGCCATGGTCAAGGCTTTGGGCTACGGAAGTGGCGGATATCAAGTAGCCAAACTGCTAGAAAATAATAATGTGGACTATCTAGGTGTAGCCTATACCGATGAGGCAACCTCCCTAAGAGAGGCTGGAATCACTATGCCCATAATGGTGCTAAATCCAGACTTTACTGACCTTACGCCATATACAGAGAAGAACATAGAGCCTGTGATATACTCATTTGAAAGTCTGAATAGGGTGCACAATTCTAATCTTAAAATTCACTTAGAATTTGACACGGGAATGCACAGACTCGGTTTTAATAAGGGGGATTTAGAACAACTTGTGACACAACTACAAAAAGAAGGAGCTCCGCAGGTAGCATCTGTTTTTAGCCATTTAGCTACTTCAGATGATGCTAGTCTAGACAGTTTTAGCCAAAAACAAATTACTGAGTTTACAGAAATTAGTACCGCATTAGAAATAAAATTGAAGATGCCTATTCTAAAACATTTAGCAAATACGGCAGGCATAGAGCGTTTTGAATATGCTCGATTTGATATGGTAAGACTCGGCTTAGGACTATACGGAATCTCTGCTACTGGCACCCAAAACAGTCTACAACCCGTAAGCACTTTTAAATCGTATGTTACTCAAATAAGAAATGTGCCTGCTGGCGATGGCATAGGGTATGGTCAACATGATAAGGTAGACCATGAACGAAAAATAGCGGTAGTAGCGGTAGGATATGCTGATGGCTATAACCGACAGTTTAGTCAAGGGAAAGGAGCTTTTTTGATCCGAAACAAGGAGGCTAAAGTAGTGGGTAATGTATGCATGGATATGACTATGTGTGATGTGACCAACATAGAATGCCAAGTAGGAGATGAGGTTATTATCTTTGGCGATAGCCCAAAGGTAGAGGAGCTTGCCAAGCAAATAGACACAATACCCTACGAAATATTAACCAACGTAAGTGAACGAGTAACTAGGGTCTTTTACCAAGAATGAATCTTGATTTCAAGAAAAACATTGCCTAACTTTGTAAATAATGACCATTCATATAGATTTAGAAAACCCAAAAGGAATAGCACTGCTAGAATATTTGCGTAGCCTTGACTATGTGACCATAGACTCTGAATACGAAATACCAGAATCTCATAAGGCGGAAGCTATGGAGGCCAAGGCCGAGTATGATATAAACCCCTCACAAGGCAAGACTATTAAAGAAACAATAGAAGCAATAAAAAAAGCCAAATAATGTATACTCTCGTTGTCTTAGGACAAGCCGAAAAACGACTACAAGAAGCATATTATTGGTACGAAGACAAATCTGTTGGCCTTGGTAATCGATTTTTAGAGGAGATTGAAAGCGTTTTTAAGTTTATAGAAGAAGAACCAAAATCTTGTTCTATTAAGTATAATGAAATGAGAACAGCTCGCAGTCCACACTTTCCGTATCTCGCTCACTATTTCATAGATACTAAAAATAAAAAAGTCATAGTCGCTACCGTACGACATACGAGTCAACATCCTTTGTATAAAGAATGAATAAAGAAGAACTCATACAAGGCATAGCTTCTGGCGACTCCAGAGCACTAAGCAAGGCAATTACCCTGGCAGAGAGTACGCGGCCAGAGAAAAGGAATTTGGCCCTAGAAGTGATCTCTCATTTCGGACCACAAAACAATACTTATAGAATAGGGATAACAGGAACCCCGGGAGCTGGTAAAAGTACTTTTATAGAAGCTATAGGCAACCGACTGTTAGAAGACCCCGATAGAACTATAGCCGTGCTAAGTATAGACCCGAGCAGCGGGAAGACACACGGAAGTATTTTAGGTGACAAAACCCGAATGAACAAGCTTAGTGCACACAGCAGAGCATACATTCGCCCTACTTCCAGTGGATCTCAACTAGGTGGGCTTGCCAAAAACACACGACTCGCTATGCTACTATGTGAGGCGGCTGGCTATAATACCATACTCATAGAAAGTGTAGGTGTGGGCCAAGGAGAAACCGAGGTGGCCCAACTTACAGACCTATTCACCCTTGTGCTAAACCCGGGTGGTGGAGACGAACTGCAAGGTATAAAACGAGGAATCATGGAGATGGCAGACATCGTAGTGATAAATAAAGCAGACGGCGATGCAGAAAGGCAAGCCAACCTAACAGCCAAAGAGTACAGTATGGCACTGCATCTGATGCCAGAAAACGAAAACAAATGGATTCCAAAGGTCATTACCTCATCTGCTCTACAAGACAAGGGAATAGACACCTTTTGGGAGAAAGCTTTCGATTTTGAAAAACGAATAACTTCTGGTGATTGGAAAGCAACTCGTCGTAAAGAGCAAATGCACTACTGGACACGAAAAAGCGTGCAAGATCTGCTTCTCGCTAAACTCGATAAATACGAAGAAGCTATAGTGAAAGGTCTAGCTACGGGCAAGCTGCCAGAAGAAATCGCCAAAGATTTGGTAAAATGAGTTTACATGATGCAACGTTTTGCCTCCTGCTGGGTCTAATACTATAAGACACCTAATTGTTTTATGAAAAAACTGATCTTACTTTCTCTTATTTTTTGCTTGAGCTTACCTACAATGGCCAATCATGTCTTAGGTTCTGATATCACATATAAGCAAATAGATAGTTTGAAATATGTAGTTACCATTGCTAAGTACAGGCTTTGCTCTGGTCAGACATTCAGCAGTTCTCAAGACTTACTTGTTTCCTGTTCTTCAGGATCTACAATCACAAAATCACTTACAAGAGTATCCATAGAGGAGCTAAAATTACACTGCTCTACTAATGGTTCAGAATGTACCCCATCTAACACTTCCATAACGGGTTCCGAGGGAGTAGAAAGACATTTATACAGCGACACTATTGATTTCGCGTCTACTACATTTAGTTCTCTTGCTACTTGCTCTAGCACTATTCGTTTTGCCATGAGTGAGTGCTGCAGACCTAGTTTTATAAACACAGGAGGAGCATCCACCCAATATTACAATTTTGCGGATCTCAATCTTGCCATGGGCAATAGTTCTGCAGACCTAACCTCAGACCCACACATATTCCAATGCTGCTCACAGCCTGTATATTATAATATGGGAGCTAGAGACACCATCGAGAGAGATAGCATATCTTACTCTTGGGCTCATCCTAAAGGAGCGGGTCTTAGTAACATTAGTTATTCTGGTACGAACTACGCTTACAATCACCCATTCCAAGCTTTTTACCCGGGTTCAACAGGGCCACCATATAGCAACCCAAACGCTAATCCCCCCATAGGTATATATCTAGATCCTCTAACTGGAGACCTTATATTTACACCTACTTCATGCAATGAGATAAGCTCTTGGGTGATAGAGGCTACAGAGTGGCGAAAAGATACTGCTGGCACTCCTCAGATTGTCGGAAAAGCAAGAAGAGACGTACTCACCATCACCAGCACGTGCCTAGATAATAATGTTCCTCTTATAAACGGGCCATACACCTATAATGTTTGTGAAGGCGATCAGCTCTGTTTTAATATTACCACAAGTGACCAAGTATTTACTCCACCTCCTCCTGCCAGTGCTCCTGCTCCAGATACTGTATTGCTCTCTTGGAACGAAGGTATTCCTGGTGCGAGTTTTACTATACTGGACACTGCTGCTAGACTAAAAACAGGCAGATTCTGTTGGACTCCTCCCGCAGGATCTAGTAGCGATTTACCTTATACATTCACAGCTATGGTAGACGATGATCATTGCGATATTAATAGAAAATCGTATAGAGCCTTTCGTGTTAAAGTGAAAAAACGTGCTGAAACTGCAGTCAATGTTACAAGTCTTACTTGTGGATGGTACGATCTAAATAGTCAGATAGACAGTAGTACCTTTTTATGGTCGCCAGTTTATAACTGGGTCATTCTAGATAGTAATTCTGCATTTGTCTTTGATAAAAGTATCGCCTATTTTAAATCTTCCGGAAATGGATTGTCTAGTCAAAATACGGACAGCCTAAAAATTCAAAGAGCGGGTACCTATATTGTAGAACATATTATTAATAATAACCCTCTTCGCTGTCCGCAGAAATATAGAGACACTATCACAGTAGCCACTCTGCCTACTACACTTATTAATTTTGCTAAAGATACTTCTGTATGCAGTGGGAGCAACATTGTGCTAAATGCGAACACTACAAATGGAACTGGAACGCCTAGCTACCAGTGGTTTGAAAACGATACGCTTCTGGCGGGAGAAACGACAACCACACTAAACATAAATAACTTTAATAGCAGTATCCCAATACGTTATAAAATTAAACTATCAGACCCTAACGGCTGCACAAATACAGATGCTGTTGTTATAAAATCTCAAATTCGGTATCAAGATACGCTCGTCTCAAGTTTGCAAGCTTGTCAAGGCGATACAATAAACCTAGCTTTAGACTCTGCCCTGACGGGCGTGCTTTGGTCTAATGGCTCTACTTCTTTTGAGCAGCATATTACACAATCAGAACAACTAACACTCACTTATACAGATACACTAGGTTGCACACATACAGACAGCTCTAGTATTCTTATTCATCCATTACCACAACTAATGCTAGAAGATAGCACCTATTGTGGTGCACAAGTGGCTCTCTCTCCAGGGACGTTTAGCTCTTACTTATGGACTACTGGAGATACTACGTCTTCTGTGATTGCCTCCGCTAATGGAAAATACTCGGTAGCAGTACTAGATAGTAATCAGTGTGCCGGCCAAGATTCTGCTACGCTTACCTTTCTAAATCACATGGGTGTAACCCTAGGTCCTGATACTACCTACTGTGGCCCGTATGTTTTACAGCCTATTGCAACAGGGGCTTACGCTTGGAGCACGGGTGCTACTACCAGCTCCATAGTCGCAACCCAGTCGGGCACATACTCTCTTCTATTAACGGGCAGCAACGGTTGTGTGTCTGCAGATTCTGTAGATGTAATACTACTTGATTTACCCCTGCAAACTTGGGGCGATACATTGAGCTACTGCTCAGATACCTTGATAACTCTCTCCAGTAATAAGTTCTCTTCTTATCTGTGGAATAACGGAGCCCAAACACAATCTATACAAGCGGCAAATGGCCCGTATTCCGTCGCTTTTACAGACAGTATAGGTTGTTCAAATAAAGATACCGTTTATGTAAAACTAAATAGCACCTTTGAATTCTCTTTGGGAGAAGACACCACACTATGTGACGATGAGCTGGTACTCTCTGGCATAGTAGGCAAAAGCTACCTGTGGAGTACGGGAAGCATTAGCATTATAGAAACTGCACGAACTTCTGGCACATACTGGCTGCGAGTTACGGATTACAATGATTGTAGTTTTATAGACTCTATAGAAGTAGGGTTAAATAGAAATACCAATACCCCAATACTTACTAAATCTGGCTCTATACTAACAAGTAACCAGAGTGGTACGCATAAGTGGTTTAAGAATAGTGCTGTAATAAGCGGGCAATCGCAAAACACATTAACCATTTCGGGGTCAGGCGATTACACGGCGTTGTTTGTTGATATAGATGACTGCGAGTCCGACACTTCTAATACGATAACTAGAACTGCAGGAATTGCCAAGCTAAAAAGCTCTGCACTCAAGGTATATCCTAACCCTACCAATGGACAGGTGACCATAGATGCCGCTGGTCTTGGCCAGGTGCAAAGTATAAAACTATATGATGCTCAAGGTAAGCTAGTAGAAAATACCCAAGCCATAAATGGCTCACTAATAGAGCTCGTTTGGACTGTCAGAAGTGGCGTACTTTGGGTAGAGGTAGAAACAGAATCGGCCACCTACAGGGAGCAGATTATTACCATAAAATAGGTTACTCTCAACATAGCAATAATTTGCTATTCTAAATATACTTTTGCATCACTTTAAAAAAAATGGAAAAATGATCATTGGCGTACCTACAGAAATCAAAAACAACGAAAGCCGTATAGCCCTTACCCCAGGTGGCACACTAGAACTTACTAAACGAGGTCATACTGTATACGTACAGAAAGATGGCGGTTTGGGTAGTGGTTTTAATAACACAATGTACATAGATGCAGGTGCTCAAATGTTAGACACTATAGAAGAAGTGTACGCTATCGCCGAGATGATAATTAAGGTGAAAGAACCGATAGAGCAGGAGTATAAGCTTATCAAAAAAGACCAGTTAGTATTCACATACTTCCACTTTGCTAGTCACAGGCCTCTTACAGACGCTATGATAGAGAGTGGTGCAATTTGTCTAGCTTATGAAACTGTAGAGGCTGCAGACAAAAGTTTGCCACTGCTCATACCTATGAGTGAGGTAGCAGGTAGAATGGCTGTACAGCAAGGTGCTAAATACCTTGAGAAACCAATTAAAGGAAAAGGAGTATTGCTAGGTGGCGTACCGGGTGTGCCTCCAGGAAAAGTACTTATAATAGGCGGTGGCGTAGTAGGTACTCAAGCTGCTAAGATGGCTGCTGGACTAGGTGCTCAAGTAACTATACTAGACTTAAGCCTGACAAGACTTAGATACCTAAATGATGTAATGCCAGCTAACGTAGTCACCCGTTTTAGTAACGAGATGAATATACGTGATCTAATACCACATATGGACCTAATAATAGGGGCCGTTTTGATACCGGGTGCTAAAGCTCCAAACCTTATCACTAGAGATATGCTTAAACTTATGTCTCCAGGTACAGTAGTAGTAGACGTAGCAGTAGACCAAGGTGGGTGTATAGAAACCTGTAAGCCTACTACGCACGAGGATCCGACATACATAATAGACGATATAGTGCACTACTGTGTAGCAAACATGCCCGGTGCTGTACCATACACATCTACAGTGGCTCTTACTAATGCTACATTGCCTTATATTATTCATCTAGCCAATAAAGGATGGAGACAAGCTTGCAGAGAAAGTAGAGAACTACGCTTTGGACTAAATATCGTAGGTGGAAAAGTGTGTTACAAAGGAGTCTCAGATGCTTTTAATCTAGATTATACTCCAGTAGAAGATATCCTAGAATAGTCTTATAAAAATAACTTTGAAAAACCATTCCGCAAGACGAAATGGTTTTTTGTATGTTCTCAATTAATAGACCTTTGTCTATCCAAATGAAGCTTTTTCACAAAACATACTTAAACCCTAACTCTACTGAGCACCTATTTATACTTCATGGCCTCTTTGGAATGTTAGACAATTGGCATAACATGGCCAAAAAGCTCTCTGCTCACTTCAATGTAATAACTGTAGACCAGCGTAACCACGGCAAAAGTCCACATAGTGACGAGATGTCTTTTGAGCTCATGGCAGAAGACTTAGCAGAACTAATAGCCGATCTGGCAATAGAAAAAGCTCACGTTCTGGGTCACTCAATGGGTGGCAAAACGGCAATGAACTTTGCGGATCTACACCCAGACAAGCTAGAGAAACTAATCATAGTAGATATAGCTCCAAAGAAATACCAGCCCGGCCATACAGCTTATTTCCATGCTTTCGAAACCATTGACTTCTCACTCTTCGAAACACGAAAAGAGGCAGATACTGCCCTTGCAGAGATTGAGAGTAACATAGGCATTCGCCAGTTTCTTCTCAAAAACTTAGATAAGGCAGATGTTGGATACCAGCTCAAGTTTAACCTAAAACCTATAGAAGCATTCTATCCAAAAATGATAGACGTCATGGAGTTTCAGTGGATTATAAGTGTGCCTACATTATTCATCTCTGGCGAAAAATCAGGATACATAACAGAAAATGATATGCTGACCATAGAAGAAACCTTCACCGAGTCCCGTTTTGTTGAAATTTCAGATGCCGGACATTGGGTGCACGCTGAGCAGCCTAATGCTTTTTATAATGTAGTATTAGACTTTTTAGCATAAGGTAAGCACCATTTTATTTATACTTGCTGTTTAAATTTTACTTTGAAGTACTTCTTATCCATACTGTTCGCCTTCATTCTTAGCACAGCTGCATGGTCACAAACTACCATATCCGGTAGGGTGACAGATGCCACCACTGGAGACCCGCTGCCCTATGTCGCTATCCGTGGTGTTAATATTAGACTCGGTGCAGTCACAGATTTTGATGGATACTATACCATCACCACTTCTGAACCTGTAGATAGTCTTATGGCTACATACATGGGCTACACTAATGTGAAAAAAGCCGTGGTTCTAAACCAGAAACAGGTTGTAGCTTTTTCCCTAGAAGAAACAGCTAGCACCTTACAAGAATTCGTAGTGCGACCTGGCGGTATAAATCCTGCAGTAATTATCATGAAACGTGCTCAAAAGCGTAAAAAAGAGTACAACCCAGAAAAAATAGAATACTACGAGTATGAGGGATATAATAAAGTACAACTTGCAGTAGATAACGTTTCTGATAAGTTCAAAAAAAGAAAAATATTTAGTGCTATGGAGCCGCTTTTCGATACCATTAGCAGCTTTAGTGACAGCTCTGCTAAAAAAGTGCTTCCTGTTTTTGTATCTGAATCGTTAACAGAGTATTACTATAGAAAATTCCCAAGAAGAACCCGCGAAATCATAAAGGCGACTAAGCTGCAAGGAGTGGGTGTAGGAGAAGAAAGTTACGTTTCTCAGATATTAGGTTCCACTTTTCAGCAGTATAATTTTTATGAAAATAACCTATATATCTTAGACAAAGATTTCATTTCGCCGCTTAGCTCACAGGCAAATTCATACTACTATTTTACGCTTAGAGATAGCCTAATAATAGACGGTAACTCATGCTACCAGATTCAGGTAGATCCTAAAAATCCTAAAGATTTAGTCTTTAGAGGTATGATCTGGATAGAGACCAATTCATATGCTCTAAAGAGGCTCAGTCTAGAAATAACCGATGAGGCCAATCTGAATTTTGTAGAAAAGTTAAAGATTCAGCAAGAATTCGAGGAAGTAGAGCCTACGTATTGGTTGCCAAGCAAAACGCGTGTGCTTATAGATATAGCAGAGCTCACTAATAATACGGTAGGGATAATAGGTCTGTACTATAACTCTGCAAAGAATATTAAAGTAAACAAAGTACATGAACTTGATTTTTATGAAGATAAAATTACCATAAAAGAAAATTCCTTTTCACAATCTGAAGAGTTTTGGGATTCATCTAGACACGAGAAAATTACGGATGAAGACAAACGAATCTACCAGATGGTGGACTCTTTGAAAAATCAACCTCTTATAAAATCATACATAGACATAGTAGAAATATTAGTAGAAGGACACATACCAAAAGGTAAAATAGACATAGGACCGTATTATTATCTGCTAGGTTACAATAGGTTGGAAGGCATGAGAACTCGATTGGGATTTAGGACCACTCCAGAGTTTCATAAAGATCTTCAGCTTAGGGCATATGGAGCTTATGGTTTTAAAGATCAAAAATTTAAGTATGGAATATTTGGCAACTACGTTTTCAGCAGAACCAAATGGGCCAAAGCCGGTGTTTCTATAAAAAAGGATGTAGAGCTTATAGGTTTGACCGATGAAGACGCCGGAACCTCTGCATTGTATGATGCTTTTGCTCTGATAGGTACAGACCAAATAAATAGAGCTTTCACTAAGCAAATATGGTTTGAGAAAGAACTGATAAAAGGATATACGCAAAAAATTAATCTCATGCACAAGAGCTATATGTTTGAGAAAGTGGGAGATTTTAATCTTGGATTCTATAACCAAGTTGGCGACCCTACATCTATACGCTCTAGCTATGATATAACTAGTATAAATCTAAGAGGAAGACTATCCCACAAAGAGCAATTCATATATCGTAGAACGAGTAGATACAGTCTAGGAAACCTTAAAGCTCCTGTGCTTTCGCTAGATTATACCTACAGTTTTAGAGATGTATTAGGCGGAGATTTTAATTTTAACAAGGTAGGTGCAGAGTTGTGGCAGTTTAATAGTTTAGGAAACTTAGGTACTTTTCAATATACACTAAAAGCATATAAGAACTTCGGCAGAGCACCGTATCCTTCTCTTTTTATTATGAGGGGTAACCAGTCTTTTTTTAGTAGTGACATCTCCTATAATCTGATGGATTTTTTCGAGTTTGCAGCAGATCAATATGTTTCAGCAGACTATGAGCACCAGTTCAATGGATTGATAATGAATAGAGTCCCTTTGCTCAAAAAATTGAAGTGGAGAAGCTTTGTAAATACCAAGGCCGTCTATGGTACTATGAGTCTAAGAAACAGAAATCTTATGCCTCTAACTGTTGCTGGATATACAAATCCGAGCTTTTTTGTAAATGGAAAACCTTATGTAGAAATGGGTTATGGTATAGAAAACATATTTAGATTTGTGCGAGTAGATTTTATACACAGGCTCACCTATTTAGACGCTAGTCATCCTAACGCTAAACCATTTGGAGTGAAATTTAATGCTGTGTTGAGGTTTTAGAGAGAGAAAAACGAAGCCTATTTACTGCTTATTTTTGGTGCAAAAGAACCCATTTGGCAACTCCTTCGCTAAATACTATTTTAGAAAACAATATGGACTGGTCTCTTGATATTGTTCATTTATGTGTTTTTTAACTATTTTAAAAACACGGCTAAATCCTCACCTATAAGTAGTTCGTAGGATTACTAAAGTAGACGATTATCTTTTGCTTTCAAAAAAAGTCGTCATGAGCTTGGCACACTCGGCCTCCATAACGCCTTGTTTTAGTTTTAGTTTGCCTTGACTACTAACGAAATTTGTAAAACCATGCTTTGGTTCTAGACATCCGACGTACACCCTCTTTATCCGGGCATTTTTAATAGCCCCATAGCACATTACACAGGGTTCTACCGTCACATAAAGTTCGCACTCATTCAGAAACTTAGAGTTTAAATATGAGCTAGCAGCAGTTATGGCAAGCATCTCTGCGTGAGCAGTTGGATCATTTAACTTCTCTACCTGATTATACCCTTTGCCTATTATCTGATTGTTAGCCACTACGATAGCACCTATAGGCACCTCATCTTCCGCATAAGCCATTTCAGCTTGCCTTAAAGCTTGTTTCATGAAGTGTTCGACTCCTAGTTCCATATCATTCTATTTCCTTGTCTATTTCCTGCATTATAGCCTCATAAAACATTTCTCCCACATACTTCGCTCCTTTGAAACTAAAATGTGTGTAGTCTTTTTGTGCCAACCCTTTATTTACCCAAGCCACCATAGAGTTTTTGCCTCCCATAGCTTCGTACAGGTCCCAAAAACAGCTGCCTGTTTCGAAAGCGGCTTCCTTCATAGCATCTCGGATGAGTGGTACGTTAGTATACGACACCTTCTGCCCTCCATTATTCTTACTCATATCGCTGGGCCCAATCACAATTATACTTACTCCAGGATATGCTGCTTTTATGCTCCCGAGTTGGCGTACTAAAATGTTTTTATAGTAGCCATAGTCTGATCTTACATTTGGCACGACATTGATGCCGTATTGCAGTACTACGCACCTCACGTTCATCTCTTTTAGTTGTCTGGAGTATTGCCCTTTGTTCATTTTATCAAATCCTAATGCAGAGCTGCCACGCATGGCAAAATTGTCTACAGCAACACCTTTAGCTCCATCTAGAGCTACGCCATATACCGTAGGAAACTTACCTTTAGTAAATGAGATTTTTATGCTTTTCTGAGGCGAGACACTCCAAGTATACTTGCCGATGCTATATGCCGGATTTAAAACATAATCATTCACATAATTATCTGCTCTTAGGTTTATTTGAAACGGTTGATCAGAACGATAAAGTAAAGTAGCTTTAGAATAGTGCCTTGCTAGCTTGTATCCCGAATAACCGTTTTTTATTTTAATATACGCAGTAGCTTGTTTTTTGTTAGTAAAATTTGCTTTGCTATTTTCCTCGCTAACGGAGTCTTGCACCCAAGAACTAAATGTGCTATATGCCCCACTTATTTGAAAACTTGAACCCCCTATTCCATACATCCCATCTTCAGCTGCTGCACCACGTACGTAAATGGCCTTTTTCTTAAAGTTTTTACTTTCCGAAACGAATACTGCCCTTCTTGAGCTGGCTGCGGGTTCCTTAGGGAGTACTATGCCAGGACCCTCGCCTCCAAAACGAAGCTGCATTCTGTTTCTCACATAGTCAGTTATTCTATCTCCTTCTAGTTGCGAATCTCCGTAATGTAAGATTCTAACTGTTTTGCTTTTGCTCTCATATTTCAGAGCGTGTATTAATGTCTTTAGTGCGTTCGGGTTTTGAGGTGGAAGCTGAATGTTTCTATAAAAAGGGACGTTATTCGTATCAGATTTTTGGGTTGCTTCTATTTTGCCTTTAGTGGCAAGAGGTGTTTTTACCGAATCATCTTCTGAGTTTTCTGATAGTGAAATACCCAGAAGGACTTTTTCTATATCAATCTCTGCAGAAGGCTGGCTTTGAGCCCCTTTTAGTTCTTCAAGGGTTATAAATTTCAGCTTAGTATTGTCACTTATAGCAATCCCATCCATTGGAAAAAAAAACACAATTAGTCCTAGCAATACATTCACAGCAAGAATAGCAACTAGAAGAGTTACAGGCTTAAAACTTCTGCTTTCAAGATATTTGTTTCTATCCAGTTTCACTGGCCCAATTTAATCTTTTCTTTGGATAGCTTTTCGCTGTTCGCTATTCATACTACCTATCTTTTGATAGTATGCCTTTTGAGCTGAGTCTACCTGGATAACAAGCTTTTGATTTATGTCTATTCTGTCTCCATCTAGGTTGTTCCATCTTATTATTTGAACTACTTCGCAGTCATATAAGTCTGCGATTATAGATAACATGTCACCATTTCGCACGGCATATATTACATCTACGGTCTCACCCGTTTCTTTTGTTTTTTCTGCCGAAATATTCACAGTTGGAGTCACTGGCTTCTCTCCAAAAACCACATTTCCTATTACCTTAACCTCGGTACGCGTATACGTAGGTAGCTGAGCATAGTTATATACATCAGAGCCTAGACTGTTAAACTTTACTAGTCTGTTGCTTGGAATCGTCAGATAAACTTTTTGATCTGTTTGAGGAATTATTTTCTTTTTGTAAATTGGGTTTAGCTCTTGCAATAGGTCATACTTCATCTCTAGTTTAGTAGCGAGTTGGTATAGCGTAGTGTATTGCGTTATTAGCACCTGCTCTTTTTTGATTTGAAGAGGAGCTACTTTATATCCTAATTTTTTATAGTAATGGCCCAGGTATATTGCACCTACCATCTTGGGATATACTTCTCTTAACTCTTGATCTAAATATTTACTGACCGGCCAATAGTCCCCCGAAGTGTCTGCAGATAAAATTCTCGCTTTTTGCCAAGCTACGTCAGATGATGCATATATGGTTATCGCTTTTCTCCAGTCACCTGTTTTGGCAAAAATCTCAGTGATTTCTTTGCAAAAAACCTCTGCAGATTTAAGGACATCTCGTCTCTCATCTACATAGTTAGTTAAGGTTAATCCATGTTTTTTGGCCACGGAGTAGGACATGTCAAAAAAGCCCTCTCTGCCATCGCTATGCGAGTTTAAATAATCGCAATCTGATAGAGATATACTTGCAAAGCGTAACTCCGTCGGCACATTGTTGTCCTTAAATACTTGTATTAATTCAGTATCGTATGTGATGTATGTAGCTAGCACTTGTTGGTTTTTGGCAGACAATATACTATACGAGTAGATCGCAGAGCGTACATCTTCATTAAAATCGAGAGGCACTTGTGTATTTAAACTATCTAGCTGTGCTGTTAGAGTCGCATCAGAAAGCTGTGCAGCACACTGTAAACTTAGTCCTATTGCGATTAAAACGAATTTAATCTTCATAGTATTTAGCTACTATCTCACCTATGTTAAATAAGTCATTCTCTGCAAAGGCTCTGCTCATAAAGTGCATACCTATTGATAGCCCATTCTCTTCCTCTGTGGGTATAGATATGGCTGGCAAGCCTGCTAGTGGAGCTTGTACTGTGAATATATCTGCTAGATACATTGCTATTGGGTCCTTGCTATGCTCTCCTCCTATTTCAAAGGCGACCGTTGGTGTAGTAGGACATAAGAAAAGGTCATACTCTTCTAATATTTTATTGCTTTCTCTTTGGATTATTCTCCTTACTTTTTGAGCTTTGGAATAGAATGCATCATACGAATCTGCACTTAGCACAAAGGTTCCTGTCATTATCCGTCTTTTCACTTCGGGCCCAAAGCCTTCACTTCTAGATTTTTTAAAAGTAGATTCTATGTCATTAGCTTGGGTGCTTCTGTGGCCATATAGCATGCCGCTGTATCTGGAAAGGTTAGAAGAAGCCTCTGCGGTGGTAAGTACGTAGTAACATGGCACCATATAATCTAAGTAAGGAAAAGATTTCTCTTCTACCGTATGGCCGTCTTGCTTTAGCTTTTCTATTAAGTGGGTGTAAGCAATTCTCACACCATCAGATACGCCCTCACTTTCTAAAGCTTCTTTAGAGTATGATATTCTGTATTTCTTGGTTAGGTCAGCCTTATAAATCTTTACTTCTGTAGAAGAAGATGTAGCGTCTGCCTCATCTTTGCCCGCCATTATTTCGGTAAGCAATGCAGAATCTTCTATGCTAGATGTGATAGGTCCTATTTGATCAAAACTAGACGCATAAGCGAGTAATCCATATCTAGATATCCGGCCATAAGTAGGTTTTATACCTATAGTGCCTGTGAAAGATGCGGGTTGTCTAATAGAGCCTCCAGTATCTGATCCTAGTGCTGCTAAACAAAGGTCTGCTTGTACTGCTACTGCACTTCCTCCAGAGCTGCCACCGGGAACTCTGCTATAGTCTGCAGCGTTATGCACAGCACCATAAGCCGAGTTCTCATTGCTTGCTCCCATAGCAAATTCATCACAATTACATCTAGCAATTACAATAGCGTCTTCATCTAAAAGACGTTGCAAAGCTGTTGCAGTATATACTGCTTCGTAGTTGCCTATTATTTTAGAAGAGGATGAGGATATATGCCCTTGGTAGCAAATATTGTCTTTAATCGCTAGAAACATTCCAGCTAATCTGCCAGCCGTTCCTGCCTTTATTTTAGCATCCATAGCTGCCGCATTCTCTAGGGTTTCTTCTTCAAAAACCTCTAAAACGGCATTGAGCCCGGCGTGCTTTTTGTTTTGAGCGATGTAGTACTCAGCTAACTCTACACAAGAAGTTTTGTCTTTAGCTAGGTCTTCTTGGATGTGAGAGAGTGATTTGTATTTTTTTGAAATCATTCAGCCTTTTTATCCTCTACTTTTTCGGATTTTGGCTTTTCATTCATTCCGTCTCTTAGTTGGTCTGTTACATCATTTTTAGCTTTGTTAAACTCTCTTATTCCAGAGCCTACTCCTTTCATTAATTCAGGAATTTTTCTACCACCAAAAAGAATGAGTATGGCTAATATGATAAATATCCATTCAGAACCTCCCATGTTTAAAAATAACAGCATAATTTTTCTATTAAAATATCTATTGCAAACGTACTACATTTCTTTGGATATTGTGAAATGACATAGAATCATTAAATTCGTTGCACAATCAATAAACTATGGCAGTACGACAACCTTTCAACCTCCAAAAGTGGATAGACGAACACAGAGATGAGCTAAAACCACCTGTTGGGAATAGAAACCTGTACAAAGATGCGGGAGACTATATAGTAATGATAGTGGCTGGGCCAAATGCTCGAAAAGACTACCACTATAATGAAACCGAAGAGCTATTTTACCAGCTCGAGGGTGATATAACCGTTAGGATACAAGAGGATGGCAAAGCGGTAGACATTCCCATAAAAGAAGGTGAAATGTTTCTACTGCCAGGCATGGTGCCTCACTCTCCTATCAGAAGCGAGAGAAGTATAGGCTTAGTAATAGAGTGCAAAAGAAGCAAGGAACATCAAGATGGATTGATGTGGTTTTGTGATAACTGTAACCATAAACTGCACGAAGTAAAATTCCCTCTAACTGATGTAGAAAAAGACTTTCAGCCTCGTTTTAAGGAATACTATGCCAGCGAGGAGCTACGTACCTGTGACAAGTGTGGGACTATGATGGAGACCGACCCTAGGTTTGTGTAAATGCTTCTATGGTTTTGTATCATCATTTCATTTTTAGCCGTGGTAGCTGCCATCAGAGCCATAATTAGCGAAAGGCGAGAGCATAAGAAAAACTAATCGTAAATGTTTCTACGCCTATCTTGCAGATGATGCCATCTCCAAGTTCTCCGTGTTTTATTCTGCTGCCTATAGTAAGCTCCTTGTTCCTCATACCGTCAAAAATAACAGAAAAACGTATCTTCGTTTTAAACCGTAGATAACAAACACAATTGGAAGCCATTACTAAACTAGTCGCATTTATAGAGAATCCCGAAACCCCTGAGAGTGAAAGAGAAATGGCTATATCTGAGCTTAACCTTTTGGGAAAGCCATCAGCTGAGATAGAAGAAGTTGCCTACGGCCATTGGCGGGCATATTTTGCTAATAATGTAGAAAGTATTCTCAAAGAAAAAATAGTTATAATAAGTCATCTGCTGCCTGACGAAGCGGTAAATCAATGTTTTGAAGATTCATTTATAGAATACCGAGAGCAGCTAAAGCAGATGGGCTTGGATGACATTCAAAAGTTTGGTTTTACTGGTTTTTAGATATAAAAAGAAATGACAGCACTTATCACAGGAGCATCAGCAGGAATAGGAGCAGAACTTGCTAGAGAATTTGCCAAAGACAAAATAAATCTCATACTCGTAGCTCGCAGAGAGCAGGCTTTGAAAACTTTAGCAGAAGAACTATCTGCAGAATATAACATTAACGTAAGTGTAATTGCCCTAGACTTGTCCCTTCCTGGCAGTGCTACAGAGCTTTACAAAAAAGTGCAGTCACTTAGACTTACGGTAGATTACTTAGTGAACAACGCTGGGTTTGGTGACTTAGGAGAATTTGCAGATTCCGAGATACAGAAGCAAGAGGATATGATAAACCTCAACATTCTCACACTTACTAAACTCACTCGTCAATATGCTGCAGAGATGAAAACACGTAAACTCGGGACTATCCTCAATGTGGCGTCAGATGCCGCCTTTAGACCCGGTCCTATGATGAGTGTATACTTTGCTACTAAGCATTTTGTATTGGCATTTAGCGAGGCAATAGCCGAAGAGCTTAGGCCTTATAATGTACACGTTTCTGTTCTGTGTCCTGGAGCTACGCAAAGTGAATTTGGAGAAGTGGCAGGTTTCGGACCACCACAAGAAAACAGTCCTTTCCCTACGAGCAAAGAAGTAGCGGAGTTTGGCTATCTGAAGATGAAAAAAGGGGAGGTAGTATCTGTACATGGAGGAGACAATAGAAATCGTATAGAAGCAGAAAAATCTATGTCACGCCAACAAATACGAGAGACCGTCTATCAGCAGATGAGTGGATTGATTTAGTATCTACTCTTTAGCACGCTCAGGTGGTGCCTTAAGTGTCCAGATATTAGGAAACCATATAATGCCGGCTGCACTACAAACCCGTTAGCCATGCCTTTGTATTTTATATTGGTCTCATTCATACTACCATAGAGGGCTATGCTGGAGTCTCTTAGTCTGTCAAATTCTAATATCACATCACTCAATTTGCGAGAGTTCGCCTTAGAGTTTTTAACGTACGAGTTATGATCGAAACCCGGGAGTTCGTTCATTTCTCCTCTGGCGATAGATAGTGAACGATACTGAAATATACGTTCGGTGTCTATGATGTGCTGTAGAAGCTCATTTACGGTCCATTTGCCTTCTTGATAAGCAAAGGTTCCTTTGTCTTCTGAAATGTCTTGAGACCAAGCGATAAACTCAGCTTTGGAATTTATCATTGCCTCTATCATATTATCTTCACCTACTAACTTCAAGTATCCATCGAAATACGCTGGTACATTTTCTAACCACTCCTTAGACATGCTGCGAAAGTAATTTTTTAAGGCATATTTGTGCTTGTAAAGTTAGCCTTGTTAGGTTCTCTGTTTAAATCACATTGAGGTGTAATATCCAGATAAATCTCGGGACAAAATGACAAGGGTTTCTGCCACAAAATACCTTAATGGCAAAATAAAATGATAAAAAGACAAATACCTAACCTACTCACATTAGCGAATCTCCTTTGCGGTACGCTCATTATTATTAATGCATTTCAACTACAATTTGTCAATATTGTTTGGTTTGCAGCAGCAGCATTAGTTTTTGATTTTTTGGATGGTACGGCCGCTAGACTGCTTAAAGTAAGCTCGCCTATGGGCAAGGAGCTAGACTCTATGGCAGACATGGTGAGCTTTGGTGTGGCTCCAGCTTTAGTGCTTTATTGCTATTGGGAAAATGAACTTTTTAACGGGGCTGGTCAATCACTAACGGGGCTGCCGTTCATAGACGATATGCTTCCTTTCTTTCCGCTATTAATTGCCGTATTCGCAGGGTATCGTTTGGCCAAGTTTAATATCAACGAGCAAAGCAACGACTACTTCTCTGGGCTGCCTACGCCTGCCCTTGCCTTAGCATGTTTTGCACTTCCTCTAGCTGCAGAGCAGTACGAATGGTCCAATATCATCTTTTCGTATCCTGCTTTCATTATTCTTTTTAGTCTGCTTGGGGGCATCCTCTTGGTAAGTAACGTGAAACTGTTTTCTCTTAAAATAGGGTCTAAAAATAAGCCGCTTAACGTGCTTAGAGTTGCTTTATTAGTGGTTTGCGTTGCACTGCTCCTTTCTCTTCATTTTGTAGGTGCCTTTCTTTGTCTTTTAGTCTATATCGTGTTTTCGCTAAGTGCCCAAAAAATCATAGTTTAAAATTCCTAATTTGACCCTTTCTTTGCGTTAAAATTTATCGGAATGAGAGACAAAATATTTGACCTACTAGACTTAGAGCTAAAACGCCAACAAGAAGGCATAGAGCTTATAGCTTCAGAAAATTTCACTTCTGTTAATGTAATGAAGGCCATGGGAAGTGTTTTCACAAATAAGTATGCCGAAGGCTTGCCTGGTAAGCGATATTATGGTGGGTGCGAAATAGTGGATCAGGTAGAGCAGCTAGCCATAGATAGGGCCAAAGAACTCTTTGGTGCAGCCTGGGTAAATGTACAGCCGCATAGCGGTGCACAGGCAAATGCCGCGGTGATGCTTGGTGTGCTAAACGCCGGAGATCAGATTTTAGGATTTGACCTTTCGCACGGTGGGCATCTGACACATGGTAGTCCCGTTAATTTTTCTGGCAAGTTATATAAACCAGCTTTTTACGGGGTAGAAGAGGCTACCGGTCTTATAGATATGGACAAAGTAGAGGCTAAAGCAAATGAGGTGAAACCAAAGTTGATCATCTGTGGAGCTTCATCCTATTCTAGAGATTGGGATTACGCTAGATTTAGAGCAATAGCAGATAGCGTAGGAGCACTTCTCCTCGCAGATATATCTCACCCCAGTGGGTTAATAGCTGCAGGGTTATTAAACGACCCCATTCCACACTGTCATATTATTACCACCACTACACATAAGACGCTCCGTGGGCCAAGAGGCGGCATGATAATGATGGGCAAAGACTTTGATAATCCTTGGGGACATACCAACCTAAAGGGAACTATCAAAAAAATGAGTGCGGTCCTAGATGGGGCTGTATTTCCCGGGACACAAGGCGGACCACTAGAGCATGTGATTGCGGCCAAAGCTGTAGCCTATGGAGAGGCACTAGAGCCGAGCTACAAAGAATACTGCAAACAGGTAATCGCTAATGCTGCAGCACTCGCTAAAGCTATGGTGGGCAGGGGATATAAAATAATATCTGGAGGCACAGACAACCATATGATGCTAATAGACCTGAGACCTAAAGATGTAAATCTTACGGGAAAATTGGCAGAAAACGCACTTGTAAAAGCAGATATTACAATCAATAAAAATGCAGTGCCATTTGAAACACGTTCTCCTTTTGTAACTTCGGGGATACGCATAGGCACGCCGGCCATCACAACCCGTGGTATGAAAGCAGTGCACATGGATTTGGTAGCAGATCTTATAGATCGTGTATTGATGAATCCTGAAGACGGGTCTAACCTTGCCGCTGTAAAAGCGGAGGTAAATGAATTGATGCAAGATTTTCCGCTATATAATTAGTCAAAATTCTGTTCTAAAAAATCGTCTTATATTGGCGTGCTTAACTAAAAGCTAAAATTATCAAAACCATACTAACCGACATAAGACAATACTGGAGAAACGACCTGCTTGCAGGTTTTAGCGTTTCACTAGTAGCACTGCCTTTATCCATAGGAATAGCACTAGCCATGGGTCTGCCTACCAAAGCCCTATTAGCTGGAATAATGGCAGCTATAGTAGGCGGTATTTTCACATCTTTAATTAGAAGTAGCAATGTGTCCATTAATGGGCCTTCCCCAGCACTTATTGGCATCGTAATAGCAGGAATGGCCGCATTAGATGGCTGGGAGTATATGCTGGCAGCTTTTGTGTGTGCAGGTGCTTTACAAGCCTTATTCGGTCTTTTTAAACTAGGTGGGTTAGCGGATTTCATACCTTCCTCTGTTGTACAAGGAATGATGGCCGCCATAGGGGTTATTATACTGGCAGGGCAGGTGCATCCTGGGCTAGGTGTGGAGATTGGTAAAATGAATGACTTCGATAAGCTACTTGAGATTCCAAGCAGT
>Ga0209119_1000174_pt1 | contig 65223 bp, 49 predicted proteins | sample COG_03_FD_184747 | JGI IMG/M metagenome (GOLD analysis project Ga0209119, IMG submission 184747) | Pelagic Microbial community sample from North Sea - COGITO 998_met_03 (SPAdes) (version 2) | ecosystem: Environmental > Aquatic > Marine > Neritic zone/Coastal water | place: Helgoland, sampling...
CCCTTGCTGCCTCGGCCATGTGCCTAGTCATTGCCGGGGTATCCCACGCGCAAAATCGAACTATTGAAGAAGTCACCGTTACCGCAGCTAAAAAAGAACAAACACTGCAAGAAATACCGGTAGCCGTATCAGTCATTTCTGGCGATGCTATCGAAAAGGCGCAAATTTTAGATCTTAGTGATCTGCAAAGCATCGTGCCTTCGCTGCGTATCAATACCCTGCAAAACTCTGCCAATACCAACTTTATTATTCGCGGTTTTGGTAATGGCGCTAACAACCCAGGTATTGAGCCTTCGGTGGGTGTATTTATTGATGGCGTTTATCGTTCACGCTCAGCCGCACAAATTGGCGATTTACCCAATCTAGAACGCGTAGAAGTATTGCGCGGCCCGCAAAGCACCTTGTTTGGCAAGAATGCGTCAGCCGGTGTTATTAGTGTGGTAACTCGTGCACCCGATGGCGAGTCACGCGGTAAAGTTTCGGCCACCGTAGGCAACTACGATCAAACCGTTTTTAAAGCGCAGGTTGAAGGTGGGCTAACCGACAGCATCGCATTTGACTTATCGGGCAGCTTTAACAACCGCAACGGCTACATTAAAAACGAAGCCACAGGATCTGATCTGAATGATCGCGATCGTATGTCTCTTCGCGGCCAGCTAGTATTTAACCTCAGCGATGATACGCGTATTCGCGTCATTGCAGATTACGACACGATTGATGAAGTGTGTTGTGGCGTCAATAATATTTTTCAATCGGAAGCAGAATCATTGCTCTACGAGAATCCTTTTGGTGCCCTTGATGGATTGAGTGCCGCTTACGGTGGTTTTGATCCTATGCCTGCCGGGACAGGTGCGCAGGTTAATGCCAACCAACCTTTGGCATTAAGTGTTCAACAAAATTCTGATCCAACGAATGAAATCACGAACAAAGGTGTGTCGGTGCAGCTTGACCAAAATTTTGATAGTTTCGCACTCACATCGATTACTTCGTTTCGCAAGGTCGATTCAAATTCGTCTATCGATGCTGACTTCACAACGGCCAATGTGATTATCAACCCCATTACAACCAACATTGAAACCTTCACCCAAGAAGTGCGCCTAAATTCAACCGGTGATAACGCAGTTGATTGGATGATTGGCGGCTTTTACTTCGATGAGAAAATCGACTATGAAAATCGATTGGACTATGGCGACGATTTTCGAGCATTCATTGATAATTTGGCGTGGGCAGCAGGCTACAGTGCAGTTCTAGATGCCCTGAATGCCGGTCTAATTCCTGGTGACGCTACTACCGGAATACCTGGAACACCCCTGCCAAATGACTTCTATGCAGCAATCGTAAACCAAAGAGGTGACTTATCAGGCGGGCTTAGTCCAATAGCCACGATAGCGACTTTGGAAGGCTCTATTCCAGGAGCAGTTTTTTTTCCTGCCGGTGGCCTTGTGAATGAAGTAAGCACGCTAGATAACCAAGCCTATTCATTTTTTGGGCAAGCTGATTGGAATATTAGTGATCGTTTAACCGCTTCACTGGGCCTCAACTACACCGACGACGAAAAAGAAGCCACATTAGTGCAAGCGAATACCGATGTGTTTTCATCTTTATGCTTAGAAGCTGCTGTGGGCTGTCCAGCAAATCCTGCCAACGACTTCACCGGCGGTCTCTTTTCCGACTTCTCAGATTTGCAATTTTTAAACCCACTGCAAAACTACCCGAATGCACAAGAAGATGGCAAAAGTCACGATGACAAACTCACCTATGCGTTTCGATTAGCCACTGAAGTAAACGATACCGTTAACGTATACGCCAGCGTATCAACGGGCTTTAAAGCAACGTCTTGGAACTTGAGCCGCGATTCTCGCCCTTCGGCAGCAACAATCGCTGCATTGGGTACTGATGCGGTAAACAATGTCACTCCGGGCACGCGATTCGCGGGACCAGAAGATGCTAAGGCTTATGAATTGGGCTTGAAGGCTAATTTTGACCGAGGCTCGCTCAACGTAGCAATTTTCGATCAAAGCATTAAAGGCTTCCAATCAAACGTCTTTCTTGGCACAGGCTTCAATCTAGTCAATGCTGGAGAGCAATCCTCTAGAGGTATTGAGTTTGATTTAGCTTACTATCCAGTAGATGCATTGCGCTTAACCTTAGCCGGAACCCTTTTAGATCCTGAGTATGACGAGTTTGAAGGCGCAGCTGTGCCACCTGGCAGCGCTCTTGATGCCAACGATGGCATCCCAGATAACAGCGTAGGCTCGCTCACCGGCGAAACACCTGCCGGCATTCATGAAGTTAGCCTGTCTGCATCGGCCACCTATAGCTTTACTTTGTCTAACGGCTTAGACGGCTATGTGCGCGGCGACTACCAATACGAAGACGAAGTACAAACTAATGATAACGTACCTAAATCTGTGGCAACTGAAGACCTTAAAAACCTTAACTTGAGTGCGGGCATCAGCACCGAAGCAGGCCTGGCCTTTTCAGTGTGGGGCCGCAACGTCACCGACCACGAAAGCGTCACTACCGCCTTCCCAGCTGTGGGTAACACGGGCGGTTACTTTGGTTACCGTAACCAACCTAGAACCTATGGTGTGACTGTTTCGTACGACATCATGAACTAAGGCTCTTTTATGACTGCGGTTACAGGTGTAATAAAACGATCGTAGCCTATAAAAACGCGTTAAAAAAAACCGGCCATGCTTAACTGCTTGGCCGGTTTTTTTATAGCTCATGTTTTTTGTAGCTCGGTTGAATTTTCAGCTCCAGTTAACTCAGCATTAACCTTGAGTGATGCGTAGTTTATTTTTTCGGGTCAGCAGTAACATGACTAACCCAAAACCCACCAACAAAACACTGGAGGGTTCTGGCACGCTAACCACTATTTCATCGTCGAGTATTGGTATTGGTCCGTCGATTATTGGGTCGCCCTCACCATCGTTGATAGGGTCTTCTGGTGATGTGCTGAAAGCAACGCTCGCCACTTGCCGCTGCGGCCTGTTGCCAGTACTACAGTAAAATCCACCGCATTGTTCGCCGCCAGTTATCGACTCTACCGAGTCGGCAAAGACTTCTTCAGCAAAGGTGCTAACACCTCCTTTGTCGTACCCAGCGCCGCCGCTAGCCAGGCTGGCCAACATAAAACCGTCATCAACACCCATTGAATCATCATCGGCGAAACCTCCAACTGGTTGACCGTTGAGGCTCAAATCATTGGTTGATTGCTCATCGTCAAATAAGAAAAAGCTCTCTTCGCTTTGTTCGGTGCTTTCTGGGGTGCCCTGGTAAGAATAGGCGCCCACGACTGTATTAGTGTTTATCGATGCTTGCCCAACGCCCGGTTTTACATCGTGCGCTGGTACAATCCGCCCTTGGCTATTCTGTGCGACCTCATCATCACCAATAAAACCATCAACGACAGGGATAGCAAATACAAGCAAGCACAGCAGCAAAAGAGCCAGCCCCCGTCGTAGTCGCTTTGTTGTTAATGAGTCGTTCATATTGCTTCTCAAATTTACCCGCCCTACCCGCAACAGACGCATGCATCAAACCCGCAAGGGTTAATCTTGCCTTTCGCGGGCGATCAATAAGTAAACAGTGCAAGAATTAAACCAATGCCATAACATGCTGTTTTTATTTATTTTTATTATTTTTAACCTAGAAAAAAACACTAGATTGTACAAATTTTCGACAAAAAATGGACGTTTTTGGCCGTAATAGAGAACAGTCAAATACAGCTCGCTACCACTCTATAAGAGGGCTGTTTGCCACATAATCGGGCAATAGCCCACTGCCAGCATCCAACTTACAAACTAACTTGAGCTTGGCGCATAAGCCAAAATTGGCGAGGCAGCGCACTAACGCTGCTGGGTCGTGACCTGCAGGGAGTGACGCCCCTCACCCACCAGCGTAGCCAAATGAGCCTGCCAAGTGGGCAAGTCGATTTGAGACAGAACACTAGCAAGCTGCTGGCGATAATCAAACTGCTCATGATTGCGCATCAATACACTCCAATAACGCCCGGTGCGAGCACTCAAATTGCGATCGTCTTGCACCAACTGATCAAGCAGCGCATTACGATGACGCTCAAACTCGTCAATAGATACCGATTGCTGAATAAACTCTGCAAAAAATTGTTCGATGGCAGCAGCTAACTCGGCCTCGGTAAATTGCGGTGACTGTACTGTGACGCTTATACCCGGCCATGTATGCAATGGGTAGTAACTGGTATCGACAATGTAGCCCAGCTGTTGTTCGGTGCGCAGCTCATTAAACAATGTGGGCTTAACAATGGCAGCACTCAACATGGCCAGCGCCGTAGACTGCAACGAATTGTCGGGCGACTGGAAATACCAAATAATGGCCTTGTCGCTATGAGGCAAAGCTATGGGAACGCTGGCCGCACCAGCGGCCAAATGCTTTATTTGCACTTGCTGCGCCACATCTGACTCGCAGCTACAACGCGGCAAGCCGCCATCAGATAATAATCGCAGCACCTCGCCAGTTTGCTTAGCATCGGTATTGCCATGCAGCAAAGCTTGCACATAAGTCGTAGGCCAAAACTCATTAACATACGTTTGTAGTTCGTCGTAACTCAGCGCCCCTACTGCTTGAATCAACGCGGGGTAATCACTACTTTGTGAGTACAACTGCGTGCCTAAGTAAGCGCCCAAACGATGATAAGGCGTAACCTGCATAGCGAGCTGCCATTTGCGCTTAAGCTCAGCACGCAGTTCATCAAAACGCGACTCACTAATTATCAACTCACCCAGCGATTGCAGCATGCTGCCCAGCAACGGAGACACGCTGTCGTTATAGCCACTCACGTTCAGTGAAAACCCGCGTAACGTTGGATAAAACGAAGCCTGCATACCCGCCAAATAAGCGGGATAAATAAATTCTTTGAGCTGCTCGCCTACTACTGAGGCATAAAGGCTGGCCATTGCTTGGCGACGGGGCGATCCGGCTGCATAGTCTGATAAATAAGCCACGCGTAAATCCAGCCGCGGCAATTCAAACTTATCGTCTGTTTTACTCCACAGCTCAAGCCCTGGAACCCGAGTTATCAGCACTGGCGGCTCATCAACTTCAGATTGACTGTTATATAGCGTAAAGTCATCAGCAATAAATTGATTGGGCGCCGGCATCAATACCGGCTGCATGCCGTCTAACGCTTCACCATTTACCGCACGCCACCAACTAGCTTGCCACTGAGGTATTACGGCCTGCACGCTATAGTCAACCTCATACCAGCGGGTTTTATTCACCGGCGGCATAGCCTCAGGAATCTGGTTAGAAGCTATAGTGAGTAAAATATTGTCGGGATTAAGCAGTTGCAACAACGCATCAATTAGCTCGGCATCAAACCGCGAAAAATTATACGGCGCAAACAATACATCCTTGGGAGGGTAGTACTGCAAATTGGAACTCGCCGAAATCACTGCACTGGTTGCAGCGCGGTGCTCATAAAATCGAAAGCCAATATCAGCTAATTGCTTTTGCTCGGAAAAACGTTCTTGCGCTGCGCTTAAATTGTCAACTAACTCATTGCGGATGGCTGCAATCGTTTGAAATAAAGCAGCGGCCACTTGATCGATATTACTCATGCCTTTATCACTTAACACAAGATTAACCTGATACAGCGCGCCACCGCTGTATTCAATACCCACCCCCGTGCTTAACGATTCTGCAAGCCCTGCTTTTTTAAGCGCCGACAACAAGCTGTTTTGACCTTCATGACCAAGAATATTGCCGATGTAATGTAATGGCTTAGCCGCTTCGTACGGCTTGATGTCTGGCAAAGGGAATGACATGTGTAACTGCCGTAATGGCTTTTTAGTTTTTACCGCCAATACTGCAGGAAGCTGAATCGCTGACGTTTCACTAAAAAATGGCTGACTGATAGATTGCGTCTGAGAGTTATTATTCTTTATGGCGGAAAATCGTCCGCGCACCATTTGTTCAAGCGCATCGAGTGAATAGGCGCCAGTCACTGCCAAACTCATGCGACTTGCTGAATAATAGGTGTCATAAAAATCGAGTAACGCTTGACGAATATCAGGGCGTGATAGCGTTTGCAAATTGCCCCCGCTAAATTTTGCATAGGGATGCGCTGGATTAATGATTTGTCGGGTAGCATCCAATATACGGCGTTTTTCATTATCTAAACTAGCCGAATATTCAGAGTCAACCGCTTTCGTTTCACGCTCGATATAAGCTGCGTCGAAGGTAGGTGCAATAAAAAAATCCGCAAAGCGATCAAGTGCCGCTTCAAAAGCTGCATTGTTCACTTCAAAAAAATAATTGGTATGTTCAAAGCTGGTGTAGGCATTGCGACTGCCACCATGCTGACTAATAAATTGCTGATATTCATCTGGGCTGGGATACCGAGCCGTACCTAAAAACAGCATATGCTCTAAAAAATGCGCCAACCCTTCGTAACCATTGGGTTCGTCACGACTTCCCACATGAACATCTAGTGACGCTGCTGCACGTTCAGCTTCAGCATCACTAATTAACAACACTTTAAGTTGATTGGACAACGTGATGTATCGAAACGAACGATCATCACTAATGCTTTGCTTTATTGTTACACCAGCACCACCTGGAAAATGGTCAAATAAGGCTGAACAACCCGCGACGCCTTGCAACAACACTGATAAAACTAATGCACGAACAAAACCTTGATTCAACATTACGCCCTACAATCAAATAAGCTAAGAAAAAATTAATTTAAAAAAAGAAAAGTAAGCGCGGCTGCCACCTAAGACAGCAACATATATTAACTATTGTTTAAGAACGGCAAAAAGAAAAATACTGGTCGCTTAGGCTTGATGTTCATCGGGCAAATCGGTATTGACACGCAGGGTGGGCCATACCGTAAGTACTGCATTAATAAGAGTCGCTAATGGAATCGCAAAAAACACGCCCCACAAACCCCAAATCCCACCGAAGAACATGATGGCCAATAAAATGGCTACCGGATGCAGATTAACGGCTTCAGAAAAAAGCCAAGGCACCAACACGTTACCATCGAGCACCTGAACCACCAAGTAGGCAATCATCAACTGAATGAATTCCGGCCCCCAACCCCATTGCAAATAAGCCACCAAAGCCACAGGAATTGTCACTAAAAACGCACCTACATACGGCACGATAACGGATAGGCCGACCAAAATGGCCAACAGCGCGGAATAGCGGAGCTCAAACCATGCAAATACAGCATAGGAAATAACGCCCACAACAAAAATTTCGATAAATTTTCCACGCACATAGTTGGCCATTTGGTCGTTCATATCGCTCCATACTTGCTGAAGCAACGGCCGCTCATTAGGTAACAAACGGCCAAACCAACCGAGTATTTTTTCCTTGTCTTTTAAGAAGAAAAAAACCAGTACGGGCACCAGCACTAGGTACACCAAAAAGTTAATTAAATTAGGGATCTTTGACTGCGAAAACGTTACAACCCACTGGCCGAAGCCGGCAATTTCTCTATTGAGTGTGGCAAGCCACTCATCGACTTGGGATTGAGAGATCAGTGCAGGATATTTTTCTGGCAAGGTAAATAAAAGCTCTTGTAGCAAAGCTAAAAACTTCGGCAGTTCTTCAGTGAAATTGTCGAGCTGCACAAAGACTAATGTTGAGAGCACACCAACAGATGTCACCTCAAGAACTAACAGCAATATAAAGGCGATTAAAACAGAGAAAATATGCGGTATCTTTCTCGCGACCAGCTGACTCACCATACCTTGCAGCAAAAAAGCCAACACCAATGCAGCAATAACCGGTGTAAAAATCTCACCCACAAATAATATAAGCGCCACACCAATACTAATAATAATCAGCAATAAAATCGCTTCTTCATCATGAAAACGGCGCTCGTACCACTTTCTAAAAACGCTGGACATAAGACTCACTCTCAACTAATAATTACTGCGATTGGCCGGTGCTATAAAAGCTGCCCGAAGCTTTGATCGACTACTACTTAGACATCACAAGTGTTAACGCAGACCTTTGCTTCAACACTGCTGACACACGTCTTTAGCTTAGCACGTGGGCGTTGGTGCGATACCTTAAGTATAGAGCGCTGCACCCATTCAAAAAATGGGGCTAACGCCCTAAAAGTGTAACAATTGACGGAACTTGATGGCACCGTAAACGATCAAAAAAAATGCTAATGGCAATTATAATGGTTTAAACATGTTCTTCGCCGGGGCCAGTCATCACCTTAGCTTATAATGCTGACACCCACGACCGCCAATAACCAGTAAATACTGGGGTGATTTTTCGCCACCACTATCCAATTTACAGGCAAATTTATTGGGTATAACTCGAAGTGATTCCTCATTCATGCCAGCTTAGCGCAACACAATGAGTCGCCACGATGTAATGAAAAGCACTCACAAAACCTAAGATCGTAAAATCTAAAACCCTGGAAATTGAGATCCTGAATTCTAAGAACCTAAATTCTAAGAACCTAAGATCTGAAAAGCTAGAGCCTGCACCCACTTCGCAGCGCTCATACAATATAACCGGCGTACTACTCACTGCGTGGCTTCATCTCTGGAAATTGAATGACTAAGACACTCAAGACAAGCAACCACTCGCGCCCCAAGGCTAGGCTCAGTAAAATCCGCTGCTCCCTTTGGCTACGAGGCGCACGCCACATGTTTTATGGTGTGCTTTTAACGATCATACTGAACTGCTCACTCGCACTGGCAGTTGAAGACATTGCGCTACCCGTGCTGGGTGATAGTGGCGCAGGGCTAATGTCCTCGGCCGAGGAGCGCGCACTTGGGCAAGCATGGTTGCGCTCGTTTCGTGCAGGCGTTCCTCTCAATAGCGATCCGTTGATATTTGAATATCTTGAACATTTGCTCTTCCAACTCGCAAGCCAGAGTGAAATAGACAACCCCCGACTTGATCTGGTACTAGTTGATAACCCGACTATTAACGCATTCGCAGTACCCGGCGGAGTAGTGGGAGTGCACACAGGGCTGATCACTAGCGCCCAAACAGAAGCACAGCTTGCCTCGGTACTTGCTCATGAGCTTGCGCATTTATCTCAGCGGCATTTTGCGCGTAGTGTGGAGGCAGCCAAACGAGCTAATGTTGCTAGCATTGCCGGCATGCTAGCCGGGATTATATTGGCCGCCACTGCAGGCGGCGATGCAGCCACCGCAGCCATAGCCACCTCTCAAGCCGTGGCCATTGATTCACGCCTGCGCTACAGCCGCATCCATGAGCGCGAAGCTGATCGGATTGGTATGCAAACTCTCGTCAACGGTGGTTACCCCGCCAACGCGGCCGCTAATATGTTTAGGCAGATGCAGGACGCGTCGCGTCTGTATGGCGAAGGCATACCCGAATTCTTACGCACGCATCCGGTGACTGAATCGCGTATTGCCGACGCTGAAAATCGTGCCCGCACCGCTGGGGCAGTTAACCCTATCAGTGATATTGATTATCAAATAATACGCGCGCGCGTTACGGTTTTAAGCGGCAAGGAACCCAAGCAACTCATCAAAAAATTTAAATTTGCACTAGAACAGTCGGTGACACATCAGTCCAATAGCGGCATAAATAAAACCACTAACAGTACCAAGCCTTTCGCTGACTCTCATAAAAATAGAGCAACTGTGCAAGCACGCCTGAATGCCGACCGTTACGGGCTGGCTATGGCTTACAACAAAAATGGCCAATGGAAAAAAGCCCGAGCCACACTTCAGCCCTTGTTACAACAATTGCCTGGACGGATAGCCTATTCGCTGATGGACATAGAAATTGACTTAACCGCAGGTAAACTTGAATTAGCCGAGAAACGTCTGCGTGACCTGTATGCAATAACACCCAATAATTACGCCATTAGCATGCTGCTAGCCGACACACTATTAAAAAACAAGAATTATGTGACCGCCCAGCAAGTGCTGGAAAAACTCAGTAAAGTGAGGCACAAGCAGGCCGATGTTTGGTATTTACTAGCGGAAACTCAGGGACTCGCGGGTGACATTCTCAATCTGCATTTATCACGAGCTGAGTTTTTTTTACTGCGAGGAAATTTTTTGCAGGCGCGCAAACAACTCAATTATGCATTAAAAATTGCCGGTAACGATTTTAAAGTTTCCGCTCGCATCAAACAGCGCTTACTCGACACGGAGCGCATCCGACAAATCACCGAACAGCTTTAATTGTTTTACGCGCCCGCTGAATTTTTAAAGTCGAGCATGCGCTGCAAAGGAAGCAATGCGCGATTAGCTAAAGTCGGGTTGACCATCACTTCGTTACTACCTTGCTCAAGTGCCTGGGCTAAGTTATCTAGAGCATTCATGGCCATCCAAGGGCAGTTTGCACAACTGCGGCACGTTGCTCCGGAGCCGCCAGTAGGCGCTATAAAGATTTCTTTGTCAGGGACCGCTTGGCAAAGCTTATAAAAAATTCCCTGATCGGTAGCAACAATGAAACGCTGCTGCGGCAATTCGCGTGCGGCCTGTATGATTTGCGAGGTTGAGCCCACGTGATCGGCCAGAGCCAATACAGATGCAGGAGACTCTGGGTGAGCCAGCACGGCTGCGTCTGGATAAACCGACTTCATCTCCAGAATGCCTTTGGCCTTAAACTCGTCATGTACGATACAAGCGCCATCCCACAACAACATGTCGGCACCCGTTTGCTTCTGGACATAACTACCTAAATGTTTATCTGGCGCCCATAAAATTTTCTTGCCCTGCGCATCGAGATGCTCAACTACATCCAACGCAATACTAGAAGTCACCACCCAATCGGCTCGCGCTTTCACTGCCGCCGAGGTATTAGCGTAAACCACTACCGTACGCTCGGGGTGAGCATCACAAAACGCCGCAAACTCATCAATGGGGCAGCCCAGATCGAGTGAACAGGTAGCTTCGAGTGTAGGCATTAACACTCGTTTTTCTGGGCTGAGAATTTTCGCCGTCTCGCCCATAAACTTTACTCCAGCCACAACGAGCGTTTGAGCCTCGTTGTGAGCGCCGTAGCGCGCCATTTCCAGCGAGTCTGAAACAATGCCGCCGGTAGCTTCAGCCAAATGTTGAATGGCCGGATCAGTATAATAATGCGCCACAATAATCGCATTGTGCCGCTCAAGCAGCGGTTGAATTTTTTTTAGTGCTGCATCATATTCAGCCTGATTAAAGGCCGTAACAGGCGGTTCATATAAATGGCGCTTAACAATATCTTCCGGCGAACCGGTATACCCTTCAGGCAAATGAGCGGTACTGGCGATGGCATCAAAACTACAGCTGCTATTGCTAGGGCTTTGATTTTTTTCGATAATTGGGTGGCTAGATTCGGTCATGGGGTCATCAAAAAGATTATCGGTCAAGGCTTGTAGTTTCGCTCACCAGCGGAACTTACTATCAACAAAGCCCCTGAGAGTCTATAAAAGAGCACTATTTTAGCATAGCGCCATACATAATTAGCACCAAACTACTAAAGAATGCGCGATAGTAATGGGCCTGATAGGCAATAAAATAAAGCCTGTTCGGAGCGCCGACTCGGCTATAAAGACCCTATAGCTTGGCAAAAAAATTCGGCACTACCTGGGTCGCCAAACCATAATATGCTTTATCAAATTTTGACCCGTGAGCGCTGGGCTCAAGATTAAGCTCAACTGTTGTGGCGCCGTTATAATGCGCTACCTGCGCAAAGCCCGCCGCAGGATAAACAACACTCGATGTACCAATCGACACAAATAGGTCGCAACGCTCCAAAGCCTCTTCGATACCCGACATATATAACGGCATTTCGCCAAACCAAACAATGTGCGGGCGCAAGCTCGCCCGACAGCCACAATGACCACAAGCACTTTCAGCAAGAATATCGTCAGACCACTCACACACAGAATCACAGCTAACACAGCGCGCTTTAAGTAGCTCACCGTGCATAGGAAAAATATTTTTGCTGCCCGCTTGCTGATGCAGGTTGTCTACATTTTGAGTGACAAGCGTAAACTCACCTAGAAAGGATTGTTCAAACGCTGCCAATGCATCGTGCGCTGCATTGCGAGTAACCGACGGTGTTAATAGTTGCTGTCGACGCAAGTTATAGAATTTTTGTACGAAAGCCGGATTAGCTGCAAATGCCTCTGGCGTTGCAACGTCCTCAACCCGTTGACCCTCCCATAACCCCCCGTTATCGCGAAACGTTTGCAAACCCGATTCCGCCGAAACACCCGCACCGGTTAACACAACAATATTTTTATAGTCAGTCATACAGAATTATTTTATACCCAGGCACTAATAGCTAAAAGGCTCAGCCCAGCAAATAAGCCTGCTAATATATCGTCAATCATAATGCCAAAGCCACCATGCACTTTTTGATCGAGTAGCTTAATAGGCCACGGCTTCACAATATCAAAAAAACGAAACAGACCAAAGCCCGCTAATAGCCAAATCAAACCGGCTGGTGCAAACAACATCGTTAACCAAAAGCCAACAAACTCATCCCAGACAATACTCCCATGATCGTGCACGCCTAAACTATTGCTGGTTTTTTCGCACAACCAAATACCAATGATAAAGGAAGCAAAAATAATCAATACTTTAGCGAAAAAGGGCAGCGGAGCCATCAACAGCCAAAATGGAATGGCCGCTAACGTACCGAATGTACCCGGCGCGCGCGGAGCCAAACCACTGCCTAAACCAAGGGCAAAAATATGCGCCGGATGCTGCAGCATAAAATTAATATCGGGAGATTTACTCATGAAACCAGCTACCTATTGATGACAAAGTGTCTACTAGAAATGCTTAAATCCTGAAGCGCTTGGTTTTTCCCAGCCATCGCCATTCAATATAACGCTCTCGCCATGTTTTTCATCATACTCAGCACAATCGACAACCTTACCAATTAAGGTACATGCTACTCCGGCTGTCCTAGCTAACATAACAACTTTGTCATGGTCTTTTTTTGGTACGGTAAAAAGTAATTCGTAGTCATCACCGCCAGATAACATCCATTCTCTAGCCAGCGCAACATCAGACAACGACGCCAGCGCCGGATGCATCGGCAGCGCATCGCCATTAAGCTCGAGCATGACCTTACTTTGGGATGCAAGGTGACCGGCATCGGCCAAGAGGCCATCAGACACGTCAATAGCTGCATTAGCCACACCCACTAATGCCTTGCCCAATCCCAGTTGTGGGACAGGCGCATAGAATGCAGCATGCAGATTTTCACGCTGGCGGTCGGTTAATGGCCAGGCGGCCCGTGCAGAATGATTTTGTGTAATCATTTGCAATGCCGCTGCGCCCTTACCAAGCGACCCGCTGACCCAAACCTCATCACCTGTTTGTGCACCGCTGCGGCACAAACAATGCGCACCATCTAAGGACGGCACAGTAAAAGACGGATCATCACTGGCTACTGAAGTGCGCGCGGTTGCCGGAACACCCATCACCGTAAATGTCACAGTAAGTGGCCCTCGCGTGGTATCGCCACCAACTAAGGAGACGCCATATTTGGCGCATCCACGCGCCAAGCTAGCCGAGAATTTACTGAGCCACTGCTCATCATTATCGGGCAGAGTTAAGGCCAACGTAAGCCACTGTGGCACTGCCCCCATAGCAGCAAAATCGCTAAGGTTCACGTTAAGCGCACGACTGGCAACATCAGCAGGTTCAGCATCAGCAGGAAAATGCACGGCACTAACCAGTGTGTCAGTAGCAACAAGCAAATGCTCACTACCTAATTTCAGCCACGCAGCGTCGTCACCGACGCCCACGACTATTGAGCTGGCAGGCGCTGAGGCAAGCACATTATTATTAGAAAAAGAAAAATACTGCTCGATAATTTCGAACTCAGAAGCCATGGAATTGATTCCAAATTAGCGCTTAATGTCAGCACTAAAAATCATGACGAGGCCGAATCAGATCGCTGAGCCTTAACCTCAACGGCGCGTAAACTTTTTGCTGCTCGATCAAGCAAGCCATTAACAAATTTATGCGCATCCTCAGGACCAAATTTCTTAGCCAGACTGACCGCTTCATTGATTGCGACTTTATAAGGCACATCAATACGATTTTTTAATTCATAGATACCTATACGCAGAAGTGCCTTGGTAACGGGGTCGCACTCGCTAAGCTCTCTCGCATCAGCAATGGGTATGAGAAGCTCGTCGATTTCTTCGACCTCACGCTGCACACCGGCAAGTAACTCGCGAAAGTATTCGAAATCCGTACCTTTCATATTAAAATCAACGCGAAACTGCGCTTCAATATCGCTTGCCGTAGTCGCATTAAGCTGCCATTGATATAAACCCTGCATAGCAAAATGCCGCGCTTTGTGCCTTTCGCTAGAAAGCTTGCGCTTGTTGTGCAGCTCATCGCTCACTTTTTTACTACTCATTAGTTATCGCTCTTTCGTTCGCTTAGTGTGACTGCCATTAGACTAATCAAATGTTTTAAGTAGGCTAGCCACTTCAAGCACAGCTAGCATTGCCTCACGCCCTTTATTTGCCTCGCCATCAGCTGCTCTAGCCATGGCCTGCTCAACATTGTTAACCGTTAACACGCCAAACCCAATGGGCAGATCGAAACCGCGCGATACATCGGATAAACCACGCGCGCACTCACCTGCAACAAAATCGAAATGCGGTGTATCACCCTTGATAATCACACCTAGCGTCACTAACGCACCATAAGTATTGCGTTTAGCAAGTGCCCTGGCCACTAACGGCATCTCATAGGCGCCAGGCGCCTGAATAACGTCAATATTTGCATCTGCAATACCGCTATTGTTAGCCGTGTCTAAGGCACCCTGTAACAAGCGATCAACAATATAACTGTGCCAACGGCCCACAATGATTGCTATTTTGACGCCGCTTAGCTCGCTGCCAGCCGCATTACCTTCAACCGTTGCCATGCCATCGAGCCGCTGTTGCAACGCAGATGGACGCTTGTAATTTGCATAGCGTGGATCAATACTTTCTGTGCTCATATCGACTTCATACCTTACTAACAATGCTCAAGGGCGACTCACCCATTCAACCACTTCTAAATCGAATCCCGAAATCGCGTTGTAATGTTTTTCAGGGCCCAATAGTCGCATTTTAGATACGCCAAGCTGGCGTAATATTTGTGAACCCACACCTACATTCAATGAACTCGTACCCTTGCTCACTGCAGGCGAAGGTTTTGACTTTTTGCCAAGCGCAATTTGCGCATCCTGCAACCATCCCTCGGATAATTGAAAGCCTGCCAAAAGCACCAACACACCGCGACCCTCCTCTGCGATGCGCGCCAAGCAACGCTGCATATTCCAATCAGGCGTGTCGCCAATTTGCGCGCCAAATAAGTCGCGTACAGCAGAACCTGTGTGCACTCGAACTAGCACTGGATCATTATTTGCCACCTCACCTTTAACTAGAGCCAAATGCGTATCGCCAGTAATCATATCGCCAAACGCATGTATCTCGAATTCACCATGATCAGTATTGATCATTCCTCGATCGAGACGCTCTATAGTTTTGTCGTGTAGTAATCGGTAGTGAATCAAATCGGCGATGGTGCCGATTTTTAAATTATGCTTTTGTGCAAACTTATCAAGGTCATCACGCCGTGCCATCTGCCCATCATCATTAATGATTTCGACAATCACGGCCGACTCGTCAAACCCTGCTAGCCGAGCCAAATCGACACTAGCCTCCGTATGACCGGCTCTTACAAGTACCCCACCGGGCTGCGCCATTAATGGAAAAATATGGCCGGGCTGAACAATATCAGTCGACTGAGCATTTTTTTTAGCTGCTGACAAAACAGTTCTAGCGCGATCAGCGGCCGATATTCCGGTGGTGACGCCAGTGGCGGCCTCGATGGAAAGTGTAAAATTCGTGCCGTGCGATGCTCTGTTATTATCGACCATTAAAGGTAAGTCGAGCTGTGTACAACGAGCTCTACTCATAGGCATACAAATTAACCCGCGGCCTTCACGCGCCATAAAATTAATAATTTCTGGCGTTACACATTCAGCAGCGACGACCAAATCGCCTTCATTCTCACGATCTTCATCGTCCATGAGAATAACCATTTTACCTTGACGAATATCACTGATCAGCTCTTCTGTAGTATTTAACGTACCCATAGTCCACCTAAATCATTTACTGTGTATGTACGCTCGAGTATATTGCAACATTTTTTACCATGCTTACACTCAAACACTATTGATAAATCGATGTAACTAATCCAGCGATACACCCTACAAGCGATAGCATTTCCTTCAACATTGCTCACGCTATCTGCGTGTAAAAAACACCTTTGGAATCTAACGTGGCTGATAGGCGCTCATTCGTTCTACATAGCGAGCAATAACATCCACCTCTAGATTGACGAACCCGCCTTCATAATAATCGCTAAATAGGGTGTTAGTGTATGTGTGAGGGATGATATTGATAGTGAACGAATTGTCTTGCACATCGTTTACAGTAAGGCTAGTGCCGTCGATGCAGATAGAGCCCTTGATAGCGATAAATTTAGCCAAATCATGCGGCGCTGCAATGGTGAACCGAACAGACCGCGCATCTTTTTCAATAGATGTAATACTACCAACGCCGTCAACATGCCCGCTCACCAGATGGCCGCCTAACGCTGTTTGAGGGGTTAAAGACTTCTCTAAATTCACCCTGCTATTTAAGCGCAACTCTCCCAATGTGGTGCAACTCAAAGTTTCAGTCGACACATCCGCCCAGAAGCCTTGGCCAGTAAGCTCAACAGCAGTCAAACAAACACCATTTACAGCAATACTATCGCCGACCCCTACACTCGTAAAATCTAGCCCAGGAGCCTCAATTAAAAACTTCTGGTCACCGCCAACACTTTGTATATCAGCGACACCCCCAATAGTTTGGATAATACCTGTAAACATGATCGCACTCTTACCACTTATCTAATAAATATTTTAGCCAGGCTGTTTCATCTGGATATGTCGTCTAGCCATACCGCCCAGCCCTGTATTTGAGCTTTCTAATTACTGCCATTTCAGTAGCGCTAGTGAGTGAGAGCTTGCGGCACAAGCTTACAGCGAAATAACCAATCATCGCCTACCGATTCAACTTCAATAACATCCAACGCCTGCGCATCGCTCATAGCTTCAATATGTAATTGCGCCAAAGGTTTTGCTGAAGCGCCAATTAATTTTGGCGCAACGAATAGTGAAAGCTCGTCAACCAACTGCTGCTGAATAAAACTACCCAGCAACTCCGCACCCGCTTCAAGCATGACCTCGTTATATTCACGCTCACCAAGAAAATCTAACAAAGCCGATAAATCAATACGTTTAGGACTTGCAACGATTCCAGTGAATGCTTGCACTTCAACACCCAATTCAACTAATGCTTTTTTTCGCTCTATATCAAAATCTTTCGCACAAGCTATTAGCAAAGCTCGCCCGCTTGAAGTACTTTCACAAATAACTTTCGAATCTAACGGAATATTCAAGTGTGAGTCTATAACCACCAGCGCCGGCTGCCGATCAATATCCACACCCAACTCTGCTGACCGCACAGTGAGTGAGGGGTCATCACTCAAAACTGTTCCGATACCTGTGACCATAACACAGCTTTGCGCACGCATTTTCTGCACGCGGCTTCGCGCTAGGCCGCCAGTAATCCACTGACTTTCACCTGAAGCCATGGCTGTGCGCCCGTCTAAGCTCATAGCCATCTTGGCATGCACAAAAGGGCGCTGCGTTTGCATTCGAGAAAAAAAACCACGATTGAGTTGCTGCGCTTCGCAGGCAAGCAAGCCAAAATCAACGACGATACCTGCCGCAAGGAGTGCCTTACGGCCTTGACCAGATACTTTGGGATTAGCATCATCCAAGGCATAAATTACGCGAGACACGCCGGCCGCAATCAATCTCTGTGTACATGGCCCAGTTCGGCCATGAAAATCACAAGGCTCTAAGGTGACGTAGACGGTAGCATTGTGAGAGGCGGCCCCGGCTTCTTGCAACGCGAGCACTTCAGCATGAGGCTGTCCCGCATGCAAGTGCGCACCGCGACCAACAATGTCATCACCCTTAACAATCACACAGCCAACGCGCGGATTAGGCATACAGGTATAACGCCCCCGCTCAGCTAGCGCTAAGGCTGCCATCATCATTTGCCGATCATACTCGGAAAATTCCACGTTAGTCGTCATCGGCACCGGCTGACACTTCATTGAGTGCATCGGCGAGTCTTGCATCTGACACGTTGCTCAAGGTCGAAGACTCAGCCGACAACCTATCAATCTCTTGGCGAAACTCTTCGAGGTCTTGAAAGCTTCTGTAGACTGAAGCAAAGCGAACATAAGCAACGTGATCAAGCTCACGCAACTGCTGCATAACCGCCTCACCAATTTTTAGTGAACTGACTTCGCGCTCACCCGTTGCCATCAGGCTATGCTTAATATGATGGATCGACGCTTCAATTTGCTCAACACTCACGGGCCGACGCTCTAGGGCTCGTAAAATACCTGCGCGCATCTTACCTTCATCAAATGGCTCGCGCACATCATTTTGTTTTATGACTTTAGGCAATAAAAGTTCAGCCGTTTCATAGGTGGTGAAACGCTCCGAACAAGCCTGGCACTCCCGCCTACGACGCACCTGATCACCCTCGGCAACCAGGCGCGAGTCAATAACTTTGGTATCTTCGATGGCACAAAACGGACAACGCATATCGTTTGGCTCTTAGGGTTAGCTAGTTTGCTTGCGAACAGACCTCTGAAAAAGCGGCCCAAATGACTCCTGCCTTAACCATAAACTGGAAAGCGAGCACATAGCTCTGCGACTTGACCACGTACACGATCGATGACCTGCTGGTTATTAACATCCTCAAGGATGTCACACATCCAACCAGTAAGCTCGATCACCTCGGCTTCTTTAAATCCGCGCGTGGTTATGGCCGGCGTTCCCACTCGTAAACCACTGGTGATAAATGGTGAGCGAGGATCATTGGGCACTGCATTTTTGTTCACGGTAATGTGCGCCGCACCCAATGCCGCATCGGCGTCTTTACCGGTGTAATCTTTACCAACAAGGTCAACCAGCATTAGATGATTTTCTGTGCCACCAGACACAATATTTATGCCCCGCTGGATAAACGTGTTAGCCATGGCCTTCGCATTGACAACAACTTGTTTTTGGTACTCTTTAAAATCATCGCCCATTGCTTCTTTAAAGCTGACTGCCTTAGCAGCAATAACATGCATTAAAGGGCCTCCCTGACCGCCAGGAAAAACTGCTGAATTGAATTTCTTTTCTAGCTCTGGGTTGGCTTTGGCCAAAATAATGCCGCCGCGAGGTCCGCGCAATGTTTTGTGCGTAGTTGATGTGACCACATCAGCATACGGCACCGGACTAGGGTATGCGCCGCCCGCAACGAGTCCTGCAACGTGGGCCATATCAACCAACAAATAAGCGCCCACTTTATCAGCTATCTCTCTAAAGCGCGCCCAATCAACTATGCCCGAGTAGGCAGAAAAACCAGCAATGATCATTTTGGGCTTATGCTCAAGCGCCAGCGCCTCAACCTCTTCATAGTCAATTTCACCGGTTGCAGCATTCAACCCGTACTGTACGGCATTGTATGTTTTACCTGAAAAGTTTGGCTTGGCCCCATGTGTAAGGTGCCCGCCAGCATCAAGGCTCATACCCAGTACCGTATCGCCGGCATCAAGCAGCGCCATATAAACAGCCGAATTAGCCTGCGAACCTGAGTGAGGCTGTACGTTGGCATAGTCTGCACCAAACAGCTGCTTAGCGCGCGCGCAAGCGAGGTCTTCGGCTTTGTCCACGTGCTCACAGCCACCGTAGTAGCGCTTACCCGAATAACCTTCGGCATATTTGTTAGTAAGAGCCGTACCTTGGGCTTCCATAACGCGCGGGCTGCAATAATTCTCTGATGCGATCAGCTCAATATGGTCTTCCTGCCGCTGCTCTTCAGCAGCTATAGCATCAGCCAACTCAGGGTCAAAACCGGCGACAGTCATACTTTTGTCGAACATTTACTTACTCCGTATGGTCAGCTGCGCAGGTTGGCGCAGCAATGAGAAGATTAACGTGATCAAACGCGCCCCCCCGTGAGCCAAGAACAGGCACGGCGGGTCAAAAAAGAGCGCGCATTTTACCCAAAGCGCTCACGGAAAACTATGCTAATACTGGGCAGAATTATTACGTTTGGCACCTCCGAAAGGACTACAAAGCTGTGGCAATAAGGTTTATCGCGCCGTATTAACCTCCAAAGCTGCCTGGGGACGGCTAAAAAACAAAAACCAGCCCCGCCATCACCTCATATTGCCACCAAATATCACTATTTACCCTAGCTACACATCCATCTGCACAAAAAATACTCGCTTGAGGGCCTAAGAAAGTAGCTAGGGCTCGTGCATCTAGGCGCAAACCCACACTGGAGGTGATCGGCCAGCGAAAACCACCCGCAATAGCCATTGAAAACTTATTCAAGGCATCGAGCCCGTCCGGCTCAAATCGAGCCAAGCCAGCGGTGGCGCCGACATAGGGAGCCAAAGTCGTGCCAGCCTGCGCCAGCTCATAGGTGCCGCCCACGTGTAAATAATAAACGGGCATGTTAACCACAGTGCGCAGGCCCTCTGCAAGCGTGTGGATTTCGAGCTGCGAGTCTGTTTTAGCCGCATAATATTCATAATGCAGCCGATCATCACCTCGATACTCTTGCAGATGGTTAACGATGAGTGCAAAACTCTCACCACTGCTAATGGCGAGATCAAATTCATCCGCCTCAGCGCTGCTAATGTTGCTGCTATTCGCTGCCACTCCGGCCAGCAACGAGACCTCCCAAATAGCGAGCTCGCCCCGATCAGCATGAGCCAATGAGACAAGCTGCAGACCAACCAAACCAAACAATCGAGCCACCCGAACACAGTATGCGCGGCGCAAGCCCATTGAAAACCTTCGACTATGCATAGTATTAACGCCACTTATTGCTCAATATAAATCAACTTCGCCTTGGCCGCGCATGGTCAATTATTTTGCTCCAATGACGAGAGGCAACTTCTAGCTTTTTAATCCACTACAACGCTTGAGACTTAGTAAGACATGGCAAGCAATGATAGTATTCATATGACATCATACCCTTGAATAACAGCACTGATAAAACTATGGCTCAATACGTATACACCATGAACCGCGTTGGCAAAATAGTGCCGCCTAAGCGTGAAATACTTAAAGATATTTCGCTATCTTTTTTCCCTGGCGCAAAAATTGGCGTTCTGGGTCTCAATGGCTCAGGCAAATCCAGCTTGCTTCGCATTATGGCCGGCATTGATACTGACTACCTTGGTGAAGCGCGGCCTCAACCCGACTTGAATATTGGCTACCTGGCGCAAGAACCAGAGCTGGATCCCAACAAGGATGTGCGCGGCAATGTGGAAGACGGCTTGGGCGAAATAGCCGAGGCTCAGCAGAAGCTTGATGCTGTGTACTCAGCCTATGCCGAGCCAGACGCTGACTTTGATGCGCTTGCCAAAGAGCAGCAGCGGCTAGAAAATATTTTGCAGGCCAATGACGCACACAACCTCGAACACAAACTTGAAGTAGCGGCCGATGCACTGCGCTTACCCGCATGGGACGCCGATATCAGCAATCTCTCAGGAGGTGAGCGACGCCGCGTGGCTTTGTGTCGCCTACTCATGTCAAACCCCGACATGCTATTGCTCGACGAGCCCACCAACCATCTCGATGCTGAGAGTGTGCACTGGCTAGAGCACTTTCTGGAAGACTACCCTGGAACCGTCGTAGCGATCACGCACGACCGCTACTTTCTCGACAATGCCGCAGGCTGGATTCTAGAGCTTGACCGAGGTCGCGGAATCCCATACGAAGGAAATTATTCCGCATGGCTTGAGCAAAAAGAACAGCGCCTAGCCATGGAAGAAAAACAAGAAGCATCACGACAGAAGAGTATCAAAGCTGAGCTCGAGTGGGTTCGTGCCAACCCTAAAGGGCGGCATGCAAAAAACAAGGCTCGCCTGCAACGCTTTGACGAAATGAATTCACAAGAATTCCAACGCCGCAGCGAAACCAATGAAATCTATATTCCACCGGGCGACAGACTCGGAGACAGCGTCATTGAACTTGTCGACGTTGCCAAAGCCTATGCAGGAAAAGAATTATTTGAGCAGCTTTCTTTTAACGTACCGAAGGGCGCTATCGTTGGAATTATTGGTGGCAATGGTGCAGGCAAATCAACTTTATTTAGAATGATAACCGGCCAAGAAAAACCCGATAGCGGTGAAATAAAAATCGGCGAGACGGTCAAGATAGCCCACGTTGAGCAAATGCGCGATGAACTGCAAAACGATAAAACTGTCTGGGAAGCTGTTTCTAGCGGCCATGAAAATATACAAATTGGCGGCTACGAAGTTTCCTCGCGCGCTTACGTGGGTCGCTTTAACTTCAAAGGTAGCGACCAACAAAAACGGGTGGGCGATTTATCTGGCGGTGAGCGTGGGCGACTGCAACTGGCCTGCACGCTCAAACAAGGGGGCAATGTTTTACTGCTTGACGAGCCCTCGAACGATCTCGATGTTGAAACGCTCAGGGCACTTGAAGAGGCGCTACTCACCTTTCCTGGCAGCGCACTAATCATCTCTCACGATCGCTGGTTTCTTGATAGAGTGTGCACCCATATTTTAGCTTACGAAGGAAATTCCGAAACTATCTTTTTTGAAGGAAACTACACCGAGTACCATGAGGATTTTGTTGCTCGAAAAGGCGCAGATGCGCAACCTACGCGAGTCCGGTATAAGAAACTTGCCTGATGAACCGTCTTTTGAAAGATAAATAAAATCTTAATTGCACAAACTCTTACGAAAACATGCCGCGCGGCTTTGTGACGCGCATCACAGTTTGCACTTCTTTAAATATGCCGGCTAAACACCGGCGCAGCAACAAAGCATTATTTAAGGCAACTAACCACAACTAGCTTGCCTTTTTGACCTATATCCACCTCGACTCCCCGCACTACCGCTACTCAATATAATCAGCCTTAAAACTCGCATATAAGCCACTAAGAGCTACTCTTATAGAGCAGCGTCAAAACAAGTATTACATAGCGCTGCGCCACAATGTCAGAAAAAAATGAGCTTAGAGATACTGAAAATGCCACACAACTATGGGAACGAAGCGCTTAACACTCCTAAGCAGACGGACGACGCCCAACTCGCAAAAATGATGCGCACTGCTATTGACGCAGTAATAACAGTTAATCGATCACTGGAGTTAGTAGCTCAAGTAAATATTGAGTTGCTGCAATCCGAAGGGGCCGACATCGCACCAACTGCCACGGTCGTATTTCGTGAATTTCTGCACAGTTTGAGTGAACAATCGCTCAATGAATTGCAATATCTAGCAAGAAAAACTCGCCTCGGCGGCAAACCCGCAAACATTCAAGTCCAATGTGAACAAGGCCATCAGCACACACAATATGAAATTTATATTCAGCCACTTGACGGAAGCCAAGTCGCTACTGACGAATGCGTACTTCACATTCGTCAGTCTGCATCTCCGATAAGAATCAGCGCACCCAAAGATTACGAATACATCTCCAACGCGCAATTGATGTACGACATGATTGAAATATCCAGCGATGCCATTGTGGTCTTTGATGGAAAACAAAAAGTAAAACTTACTAATCCCGCTTTTCAAAAGCTCATTTCTAAAGATATCGAAGAACTGCATTGCGCCAGTGATATTGAATTTTTTGATATGCATGAAAAAAGTCTAGACAATCAAATATGGCAGACTCTTTTTTATGAAGGCCATTGGAGCGGTGAAGTTTATACTCTAAAAAAAGGCAGGGCGAGAATTCCTTTTTGGCTAACGGTTGACTCACTTAATCATGGTGACAATATCGCCACGCATTATCTTTTCTCTCTGCGAGATATTTCCGAACTCAAAGACACACAGGCCGCACTAGAGCATCACGCAGCACACGACCAGCTCACCGGCCTACCTAACCGTGGAGTTTTTCTCAACCATCTGGAAAAATCCTCCGAGCGCGCCAAGCGACAAAAAACATCGGGGGCATTGCTTTTCATCGACCTCGATAATTTCAAAATGATCAACGACATCCAAGGACACTTGGTTGGTGATGTAGTGCTATTAATGGTTGCCACTCGGCTGAAAAAGATATTTCGAAATGGCGAATTAATTTCTCGAGTTGGCGGCGATGAGTTCACCCTCATCGCAGAGGACGTACAAAGCCAAAGTAATGCCGCTCTCATTGCCCAGCGTATTTTGCAAGAACTATCAGTACCTTTTCAAATAGAAGATGACGAAATTGAAGTGCAATGTAGTATCGGTATTTGCCTGTTTCCTCATGAAAATGCCAACACCACCCAGCTTATCAAGCAAGCCGATACTGCAATGTACGCTGCGAAAGCCGGTGGCAAAAACAACTTCCAACTTTTCGACTCCGACTTCACAAAAGAGACCACCCGACTTTTTTTGATTGAAAAGCATTTACGTAGCGCGATTAGAAATAAAGAATTATCACTGAACTACCAACCACAGTACGACATGCAAACAGGCTTAGTTATTGGAGCCGAAGTGCTTTTGCGCTGGAATAGCAAAGAGCTTGGACCCATCTCTCCTGCAGTTTTTATCCCTATATGTGAAACGATGGGCTTGATTGAAGAAGTCGGTTACTGGGTACTCGACAATGTCTGCCAACAAATAAGCGTGTGGAAAAAATTCTCGAGCACCCCATGTATTATGTCCGTGAATGCGTCTCGATTGCAGCTGGAAAAACCTGATTTCGTTAAAAACGTAGTCGCATGTTTTGACAAACACAAAATCGCCGGATCCCAGATCGAGATTGAAGTCACTGAAAATGCGTTTACTAGCTCTGAAAAAATCATGATAAAGAACTTAGATGCGCTACGAAAAATGGGTTGTAAAATTGCAATCGACGACTTCGGAACCGGCTACTCATCGCTTTCTAACTTGCAAACGCTACCGCTTGACCGCCTCAAAATAGATCGCTCTTTTGTCGAAAAGATTGAGTATGACCAAAATGCCGTTACGATAGCATCGGCGGTAGTATCGTTAGGCAAGAGTCTAGGCCTTGAAATTATTGCAGAAGGTGTCGAAACTAAAGAGCAAGCTCGTGAGCTTATGAAGATGGGTTGCATTCAGGCACAAGGATACTACTACGGGCGACCTGTTGAAGCCGCGGTTTTCAATAGCCAGCATTTGAAAAAACAGGCGGCTAAGCACGCTTAGCCGCCTGCAACTCGCAGCGCACTAAATTAATTCAAGCGCCTCGCTCAACCAATTCACTCCATGAACCTGCATACCTTCAATAGCCTGCTTAGGCTTGTTTGCCATCGGTACGATCGCGCGGTCGAACCCATGCTTTGCAGCTTCAAAAATTCGTTCCTGCCCACTCGTCACTGGGCGTATTTCGCCAGACAGACCCACCTCACCAAAAACCACCAAACTTTTAGGAAAGCTTTGATCGCGAAAGCTAGACACTACAGCCAGCAACAATGCTAAATCAGCACCAGTTTCTAACACTTTAACTCCACCCACAGCATTAACAAAAACGTCGGACGAACCCACTGCCAAGCCTCCATGCCTATGCAAAACAGCTAGCAACATAGCCAGCCTATTTTGATCGAGGCCAACGGCCACGCGGCGAGGATTTCCCGCCTGCGTATCATCGACCAGCGCCTGAATCTCAACCAGCAGCGGCCGAGTGCCCTCCCACAAAACAACTACCACACTACCGGGCGAGTCAGCTTGGGCTCGGCTGAGAAAAATAGCCGACGGGTTTTTAACTTCACGCATGCCTTCTTCGGTCATCGCAAAAACACCCAATTCGTTAGCCGCGCCAAAGCGATTTTTTTGGCCTCGCAACATGCGGTAGCGGCTATCCGCCGAACCCTCTAACAGCACCGAACAGTCAATCATATGCTCTAAAACTTTTGGCCCCGCAAGACTGCCATCCTTTGTGACATGGCCGACTAAAAATACAATAGTATTGGATTGCTTGGCAAAGCGCGTAATGGCGGCCGCGCACTCTCTTACTTGCGAAACGCTACCGGGCGCTGCGGGCAGCTCATCGCTATGCATAACTTGAATGGAGTCAATGACCATGACCCGAGGCTTTTGCAAGCTAGCCGTAGCTAAAATAGTCTCAATGCTGGTTTCAGTCATCAACTGTAAATTGTCAGCAACCAAGCCTAGGCGACGCGCACGCAGAGCGACCTGCTGCAAAGACTCCTCTCCGGTGACATACAAGGCTGCATAATTGCGCGCCAATATGCTCATGACTTGTAACAACAAAGTACTTTTACCCGCGCCTGGACTACCGCCGATTAAAATAGCAGAGCCGGCGACGAGACCACCGCCCAACACACGATCAAATTCTCCCAAGCCACTGGTGATACGTGGCACTTCAGCTAAATCGATATTATTCAACGTTTGAATCTGCGCAGCAGCTCCCGCAAAACCTACGGCGCGATGCTGCCCTGCCGAAGCACTCCCTAAATTCACTTGCGAGAGCGTATTCCAGGCACCGCAGTCGTCACATTGGCCTTGCCACTTGCGGTAATCGGAGCCGCAGTCTCCGCATACAAATGCAGTTTTTGTTTTTGCCATTAACTACCTCTTAACAATATACATCCCAGGCTGGCCGGTCACTTCTGACAGTGTTTTATCGTGCACTTTCAAGCACATAACGAAGCCAACCCGAATAGAAATTTAGCGATCAATATGGCTTTTGACCAGCCGCCCAATTTTGCACGCTATTGTACGCGGCAAAGCAACGGTTGTGGACGCAACCTGCCGCTAAACCTTTGCTCGCGCTGCGTATTAAAGCGAATTGTTTTTTCTGGCTTTGGTAGAGTTTCGCAGCTTCGTGCTTTAAACTAAGCCGCGATACGATGCCGTACTCACCGTGCAAGAACCCTTTATCTTATGCAAATATCCATTGATCTGGCTGCGCCGACAACAGCAGCGGTAATCCCTGTAAAACCTGCCCAGAACCTACATTCCTGGATGCAATTATTAGCAAACAGCGATGGCCTGGCAAGATCATGAGCCACTCGCTCATCCCTGAAAGACCCGTTCTGGTATCGCCCTCATTAGCGGCGTCTATTGGTCTGGAAGAAGCCATTTTGCTTCAGCACCTAGAAGCTTGCTGCCAGTTCAGTAATGGCCATCCTAATAGCACTTCGGCAACAGCGAATGGCAACAGCCAATCGGCCTATGGGAAAAGTCATTTACCCCAGGGGTATCAATGGGCGCATCTTTCCCTGTCTGCACTTGCCGAGCAGCTGCCTTTTTGGACTCCCGCATCGGTGCGCCGTATTCTGCAAAGCCTTGTCGATTTAGGCATGCTCATTATCGATACACTACCATCAAGCGAAAGTCATTCATTTGCCTTTGCCATCAATCAGCAATCAGCGGCAGAGCCTATAGCAGCGCCAAGGCGCTCAGCTCACCAACCCGGTTTGGGCGGACAAAAAATTGATGCTCAGTGGCAACCTGATGCAGCCGTAATTACCCAGCTACAACAACAAGGCGTAGCGCCCTCCTTTATTTTGAGCGCTGTCGACGAATTCGTTTTGTACTGGCGCGAGCGCAATGAGATCTCACACAGCTGGTCGAGCAAATTTTTACAGCATGTAAACCGGCGCTGGCAACAAGATAAACAACATCAGCATGACCGCACTGCGCGCCTAACACAACTATCTGCCAGCAACCCTCAAGGTATGCAGCCTAGCTGGCAACCTAGCATCGATGCAGTTGAAATATTATTGCGGATGGGCATCCATCAAAACTTTCTGGATGACGCCATAGCCGAGTTCGTGCTGTACTGGCAAGAGCGCGGCGATGCCCAAGCCACCTGGAACTCAAAGTTTGTCACGCATGTAAAAAGACAGTGGGCGCGCTACACGCACACGCTCAAACACGATACTGAGCCGGTCCCTATGTATGAAAACTGGCAACCGGATCATGAGGTATTTGATGTATTAGCCATTGCCAATATTGAAGAACAGTTTGCTAAAGAACTTGTGCCAGAGTTCATGATGTACTGGCGTGACAAAAACGAATTACATCACTCATGGAATACTAAATTTCTACAGTATGTAAAACACCAATGGTCAAGAACCCATCAAGCTAAAGAGCACAATGCTAATGGAAAACATGGACAAACTGACGAAAAACGCCGCACGCGAGATCGCTCACTCCTCGAAGATCTCACCGACCGAAGCTGGGCAAACTAACACCCAGAAAAAAACCGACGCATTACAAGTTGATGCTATTAATCAGGTATTTTCGCTTTTTAGAATCAACTACCACAATCAGTTTTATGCGGCCTATTCTGATAGTGACACGCTCAACCAAGCCAAGCGATTATGGCTACAATCACTCGCGCCCTTTGATGCACAAACCATCTTAAAGGCAGCTAAAACAGTCATTGAAGACTCAGAATATTTACCTACCCTACATCGGTTTTTAGGCTTTTGTGACCAATTTGCCTTCGCACTACCCACCGTGCGCGATGCTTTTTTGGAAGCCTGTACGGCGCGCGCGCCCTATGAAAATAACAATTGGTCGCACAACTTGGCTTATCACGCGGGCAAAGCGGCCGGATGGAGTTTTTTGCGCGGACAACCTGAGGCAAAAACCTTCAGGGTTTTTTCTGGACACTACGATCGCCTGGCCAGGCAGCTACGTGAGGGGCAAGCACTGGCACTGCCGCCCACTAGATCGGAGCAAGCGGCAGAAACCACACCGCCTTCGGAGCCGCTAAACCAACAAGAAAAAATTAAAAGGCTAGCAAAACTGCGCGAGCAACTGGCATTAGATTAAGAGCCAAAATCTAAATCATTGGCCAGCGTGCATAAAAGCTCAATGCTAATTGGCCAAAAAAATCGCTCAGGCATTTTTACTCTAATCCCAAAATTCGGGACGCAAAAATTCGGAGGCTCTATCAGCGAACTAGACAAACTCTGGGATCACCCCGACCCTCATATTATGCGCACCCAAGTAGCGCCCGAAGATATTGACGGGCTCAACCACACCAACAACGCCGTTTATGTAAACTGGTGCCAGCAGCTGGCGTGGGCGCACTCCAACGCCTTAGGACTAGACCTAATCAGCTACCAGTCGCTTGATCGAGCGATGGCAATCATTCACAGCGAGTTCCACTACCTGCAAGCCTCCGTCGAGGGCGATAAAATCGTCGCCGCCACTTGGATTACCAGCTGGGACCGAAAACTCACCATGCATCGCGAATTCCAGGTGATTCGCCCTAGTGACGGCATAACTTTGCTACGAGCAGCCATGCGCTTTGCCTGTATAGAATTGAGCAGCGGTAAGCCCAGAAGAATGCCGCGCGAGTTTATCGAGGGATACGAACCGGCCGTTCTGAGCAAAGACCCGACCCATCATTCAAGATAAGCAGCACCAAAACGAACACAAGCGAGGCATTGGGGCCTCTATGTTAGATAGACCTGCTCTCAGCAAGCATGCCCGGGGGATTGCCGCACATAGACAGCTATTGGGTTATAAAACACAGTGGCAGAGGAACGTTAAAAAAGTGCTTTAGACAGCCTTAAATTGACCTGATTATTCGCGTGGCGACGAGCCGTGATAATCGCCATGGGCAAGGTTTTCAAAGCGAGTATATTGACCAATAAACGCAAGTCTCGATGTGCCAATTGGGCCATTACGCTGCTTACCAATAATAATCTCAGCAGTGCCCTTATCGTCGGATTCTTCGTTGTAAACTTCATCACGGTAAATAAACATAATGAGATCTGCGTCTTGCTCGATGGCACCTGACTCTCGCAGATCGGACATGACCGGCCGTTTATTTGGGCGCTGCTCTAAGCTTCGATTAAGCTGTGAGAGTGCCACCATCGGGCAATCAAATTCTTTGGCAATACTTTTAAGGTTGCGCGAAATCTCACTGATTTCCTGTGTTCGCCCCTCGTTGCTACCTGCCACTTGCATCAACTGCAGGTAATCGATCATGATCATACCGATACTGCCGTGCTCGCGCGCTACCCGGCGAGCACGAGATCGCACTTCAGTGGGTGTCAGGGCAGGCGTGTCATCGATTAGCAAGGGGCGATTTTTAAGTTGCTGCATAGCCGCACTAAGCTTGGTCCAATCTTCATCTTCGAGCTGACCGTTACGCACGCGCGTTTGATCAATTCTGCCAACCGAGGAAAGCAGGCGCATCATCAATGAACCCGCAGGCATTTCCATACTGAACACCAGCACGGGTTTTTCCGTATGCAATACCGCATTCTCAACCAAATTCATCGCAAACGAGGTTTTACCCATTGATGGTCGACCCGCCACAATCACCAAGTCTGCCGGCTGCAAGCCCGAGGTTTTAGCATCAAGGTCAGCGAATCCAGTAGAGAGGCCGGTAATTGCGCCTTTTTTGTTAAACAACTCATCAATTTTATTGAGGGCGTCTTTCATTAAGGCATTAACAGCGATAGGCCCGCCTTGCTTAGGACTGTTTTCACCCACCTGCATAATCAATCGCTCAGCGCTATCAAGCACCTCAGTCGCATCGCGACCCTCAGGGCTAAACGCGGTGTTTTGAATATGCGTGGCTGTAGTAATAATACGGCGCAAGGTTGCACGATCGTGAACGATACTCGCATAAGAGCGAATATTAGCCGCCGAAGGCGTATTTTTCACTAACTCAACGAGGTAGCTCAGGCCGCCTGCAGCGTCGAGTAAATCTCTCTTTTCAAGCGCCCCTGACAACGTCACAACATCAAGCGGCTCGGCTGCATCGGACAAACGCGCCAACTCAGCAAAAATATGCGTATGTTTTTGAAAATAGAAATCCTGCGACGTCACCATATCGGCTATAGCATCCCAAGCCTCATGCGATAACATCAGACCACCGAGCAATGATCGCTCGGCCTGCGCAGAATGCGGTAAAGTTTTTAAACTGCCAACATCATTCGCATAACTTGGCGATGTAGCTGGAGATTGCGCAGCGGCATCAAGGCCCGAAGGCAAGGCGGCGCTAAGGTCATCCTGCCCACCATAGCCTGCCTCATCATAGAAAGCTCCAGCATCGGGAGCCTCAGTATCAAAATCAAGCATTGAACTGCTAAGCATGTTCGAGTCGCTGAATTCAGCGGTGCCAGCGTCGCCTTCGCTAGACATACCGAATATCGAATCATCGCGCACAGCATCAGATGCATTGCCAGCACCAGACTGGGTACTTGCAGACAGTTCTTTGGAGTTATCGGTATCAGACACGTTTTTAGCAGCCGTTGTGTACAACTATTTAATCAGCGAAATATACTTGTCGGGTCGTCGCCATACTTGGCTCCATAACCGAACCGCTATGATAGCCCACAATGGCCTTCTGAAATGAAAATGCGCAGGCTACAGCAAAATAATTGCGCTGCGTTCTAGCAAGCGGCCGAACTCAAAACCCAGCGCCTCATTAATTATTATTCAATGGCTCGCGAAACGAGCCATAAGCACCAATCCCTTAAACCTCAACTAAAAAGCTGGCTGATTAAGCTTCAGCTTCTACAACCACTTGAACAGTGATTGAAAGGTCGCTGTGTAAACGCAAAGACACGTCATAAGTGCCCACTTCGCGAATCACACCCATGGGTAGAGTCACTTCAGATTTTTTCACAGCATGCCCTTTGGCACTCACCGCATCAGCAATATCACGAGTACCGATAGAGCCAAACAATTTGCCCTCTTCGCCAGCGTTAGCTTCAATGGTCACTGAAAAGTCTACCAGTTGCTCAGCACGCTGCTGCGCTTCAGCGAACAACGCGTCAGCCGCCGCCTGCAATTCAACTCGGCGCTCCTCAAAGTTAGCAACATTATTGGCCGTAGCTGGGAGTGCCTTGCCATACGGTATCAAAAAATTACGCCCAAAACCGGCCTTCACATTGACCTTATCGCCAAGCTCACCCAGTTTGGCCACTTTCTCTAATAAAATAACTTCCATCTCACATTCCTCAACAAAATATTAATTTCTGCAGCGTCGAAGCCAAACGATGACAACTACCAACTTCCTACCGCTGCTAATTCGCAGCCAATCATTAATTAGCGCCCTAGTGGGCCTAATCCCGATTCTTTTGCCCAACACGCGAGCGAAAATCTAATGCGCTATCGGCAACGGCCACCGCGGCTAATAGTGCCACCAGCGGCCGAAACACAAACAATGCCATGTAAAACAACACTAACCAGCGCACAGGCAGCTTACTTTTTGCCACCAGCCCATGAACTAAAGCCATACCGGCCACCAACAAAGGCACAATAAACATCCATGACCAAGTACTGTAAGAGTCTTGCGAAGCGACGACAATAAACCCGCCCACCAGAACCAAACCGTGCAACCGATCTAATTTCAATGCATGGAACTCTTGTTGAAAACCACCGGGGTTATACAACAGAGCCTGCCACCACCGCCCAACCAACAAGCTAAAAATCGTCGTTAAGGCCTGCAATATGGCTAACATGCCCATAATCTGCATACCACTCGGGGCATTGATACGATCAAGTACTTCTCGCTCAGTATCACTCGCCGAACTCATCACGCGAGCCTTAAAACCTTGTAAAACCTGTTCAAAAATCAAACGGATCGTTTCAACGTATTCCGGTGCCAGCAACACAATTAACATGCACCACGTGCCAATAACAAATGGTGTAGCTAACAGAGCCACCGACCAGCTTTGTGAAACCCGCAAGGCCGCCGCTAAAATAACCGCACAAACTAATGTGGTAAGCGGCCCAATATCTCCCGCAAACATCCAAAACGCGGCTGGAACAAGCGCTGCCAAAAACACAATGGCTGCACGATTGACCCCGTGCCTCAGCACCATTAATGCAACCGCCGCGGCACCGATCCAAGCCAAAAACAAACTTGCCGTAGCCAATGCAGCCACTAAAGCACCTTGCAATGGGCTGCGCATAATAAAGTCGGCGAGTGATTTCATAGCTTGCGTCCGAATAAATCGACCTGCTTTTCTAGCCTCGAAATAGCAAACCCCGAATCGGCCACATTAGCTGTGAACACCATTTTATAAACAATATCAAATATTTGCGGGGCAAATTCAGCCCTGCAAACATACTCTATTCGTGGCTATCGGTGTAAGGAACCAAAGCCAAAAATCGAGCGCGCTTAATTGCAGTCGCTAACTGGCGCTGATACTTCGCTTTAGTACCGGTGATTCGGCTAGGCACAATTTTACCTGTTTCCGAAATGTACTCTTTAAGGATATCGAGGTCTTTGTAATCAATGTAGTCGATGCCCTCTGCGGTGAATTTACAGAACTTACGTCGACGAAAAAAACGAGCCATAATGCTCTCCTACTTACTGGGTATTGCTGTTAACAAACAGCTTAATTTGCTGATTTTTCAAAAAATTCGCACGTCACATAGCCAAACGGAGCTTAATAAACCCCGAGCCGCTAGCTTTTAGCTTCAGCGGCGGCTGGCGCGGCAGCAGCTGGAGCCGCGTTAGCGTTTGAGTCTGAACGGGCGTCGTAGCGTGCTTTGCGGTCGCGTTGTTCTTGCTCGGACTTCATAATCGGCGATTCAGCAGTTTCAGCAGCATTGGTGCGTATCACAAGATTACGTAACACTGCATCGTTGTACCGGAAGTTGGTAGTCAATTCGTCGACGGCTTCTTGAGTAGCCTCAACGTTCATTAACACATAGTGCGCTTTATGGAGTTTATTGATGGGATACGCGAGCTGGCGTCGACCCCAGTCTTCTAGACGATGCATTTTGCCGCCGTCTTTGGTGATTGCCGCGGTATAGCGCTCAATCATGCTGGGTACTTGCTCGCTCTGGTCAGGGTGGACCATGAACACAATTTCGTAGTGTCGCATTGCTGCTCCTTACGGGTTAATGCTTCTCGCCATACTGACATGTGGCCAGCGGGATGAAGCAAGGAGTGAATGCCCGAACTTGGTGTCGGGCAAAAAAGAGGGCGAAGTCTACGAGAATGTTAGCCCTGAGGCAAGAACTACTGTGATTTGCAGCCAAAATACTGCCTTTTAACCCTGCGAGGTACACCGTAATAAGGCCAAGATCTTGAAATAGCCCTTGGACGGCCAGGCAGGATCTCTAATCCACCAACCCGGTAAGGTCGAGGCCGGTTAGAGATAAGGGGCAAACAGCGCCGCTATTGAATCGCGCAAACGAGTAGCCACACCACGGCGGGCCAGAGCCGACAGCGGCAACTCCTGACTGACCGCTACTATCTGGCTAAAATGGTTGCGCAACTCGCGATTAAACGACTCAGAAAATACCTCCACACCCAACTCAAAGTTCAGTCTAAGGCTGCGCGGATCAAGATTAGCGGAGCCTATTAATGCATAACTTTTATCAATACAGAGCAGCTTGGAATGGCAAAAAGGCGCCGGCTGATAAAAAATGTTGACGCCAGCTTGCAACAACTCAAGCAAAATATTGCGATTAGCCCAATGAACAATAGGCATGTTATTTTTTTGCGGCAAAACCACCGTCACTCTAACACCCCTCAGCGCAGCCGATTCTAAGGCGGCAATTAACTCTCGGCTTGGTAAAAAATAGGGCGTCATAATATACACGGACTGAGCGGCTGCACTAATGACGGTTTGAATGGTTAACGCCAGCGCATCCAACTCTTCACTTGGCCCATCAGGAATCAAGCGACATGACATATCGCCTTGCGATGTGACCACCTTACGCCGCAAAGGCGCGCAGGAGTCCCCTGTTGTGAAATTCCAATCGTAATAAAACAGCTGAACCAAATCATCGACAATGGCGCCATCAAATGAAAAATGCATATCAGTAACACTACGACGCCTGCTGGCAAGCTCGGTATGATTGTCGCCAATATTCATACCGCCAGCATAAGCAAAGTTATTATCAATAATTAAGAGCTTTCGGTGATTGCGCAAATTCACCAGCAGGCTCGGCGGAAAAATGCGCGGTGGTAAAAATCGCGCCACCGGAACGCCGCGCGCTCTCAACAAAACAGACGCCTTATGAAAGGAATAATACTCACCAATACCGTCTAGCAAAACCTTCACGTCAACCCCTCTATTGACCGCGCGCTCTAACGCATCGATAAAGGCGACGCCTGCCGCATCATCCTTGAAAATATAGGTAGACAAAAAAACCGAGCACTGCGCATTATCAACACTTGCTAGCATCGCCGAATAAGCCCTGCTCCCACTATAAAACGGAACCACTTTATTAGCCGACGTAAGCAAGTGCCCAGAAATTCGCTGGCCAATATTCCGCAAACCTCTGCCATCATTCGGCGAATTTACAGCAGCGCGCTGTTCTTCACGAGAGCCACTTTCAACAGCAACGGAAAATAAATTTCGATCAAGCTTTCGCGCGCGAACCCCGACCCGATTAATCCCAAACAAAAAATAAACTACCGCCCCCACGTACGGCACAAAAACGCACACCATAATCCAACCCAGTGCCGATTGAGCATCCCGCTTAAAAAGTAATATATGATAAACCGCAGCGATAGTTGGTGCCGCGTAGACAAGAATCAGCAAATGGGTGTACAGCCAGGCTTCGATCACGATAGCACTGCTCGCTAATTATTTATTGAGTGGACATTATGCCACAGCATATCGTATCGTATAGTATCGTATGTCAGTATAAGCAAGAGATTTTAAGCGGGCTTGGGAGCTGCGCAAGCAGGCTTGAAAAGGTACTCACAACTCAAACAAGACCCAAGCAACACAACCTTAACAAGCACTTTATGCTCCATTAAAACTATGAATATTGAACTTATTTTATTAGCTCTAAGCCCGGTTTTTCTTCTTTTTGTTGCCGTCGAATTCGCCCGACGCCGACGCCTTTATGATGTTAAAGACAGTCTCACCAACGGCGTACTAGCTTTAATGCATCAAGGCGCCGACGCAATCGCCTTATTAATTTTAATGCCTGCTTTTTATTGGCTCTACCAGTATCGTATATTCGATATTCAAATAGGCATTGAAAGCGTACTGCTTGCATTCGTCTTGCAAGATTTCCTGTACTATTGGTTTCATAAAGCCTCGCACCATATCCATTGGATGTGGGCAGCACATGTTGTGCATCACAGCTCAACGCGACTCAATTTTTCAACCGCGTTTAGGCAGAGCATTACCTACCCTCTTGCCGGCATGTGGTTATTTTGGATGCCTATGATTATTTTAGGGTTCGATCCAATAACTGTATTTGCCGTAGTGGCACTAAATCTTGCGTACCAATTTTTCGTTCATACGCAAGCAGTCGGCAAGCTTGGCAAACTTGAGCTAATTTTTAACACACCATCGCACCATCGCGTACATCACTCAATAAACACCCAGTATATCGACAAAAACTTTGGTGGCGTTCTCATTATCTGGGACCGGCTATTTGGCAGCTTTGTTGACGAGGACCCAAACGATCCCTGTCGTTACGGTATCCGCGGACAAATTCATACTAATAATGTATTAACCATTAGCTTTCATCAATGGAAACATATGCTCACTACCGCTTTTCATACTAAGGGCATTAAAAATAAATTGGCCGTATTATTTTCTTACCCAACCTACAAATAATTACCTAACGCACTCATGATCATCTCACTTTACTGACGGTCACAAAAAAAGGAGCCCTAGGCTCCTTTTCTTGCTCGGTAAAAACTATTTTTTTAGCTGCATTTTAATTGTACTTTCGGTGGCCTTTCCGTAGGGCGGTAACATGCCAGCCAACTTGGCTACGTTTAACTTGGATTGCCTATAAATAGATTTAGCATGACTGAAGGTCTTAAAACCTGTGTGACCATGATAAGCCCCCATGCCACTAGGGCCCACACCACCAAACGGTAACTCCTCTTGCGCGATATGCATAATCACATCGTTGATACAGACGCCGCCTGAGGTGGTACGCGTCAACACCGCCGTTTCCTCTTCCTGATCTTTGCCAAAGTAGTAAGCCGCTAGCGGCCGAGGATTAGCATTAACAAAATTAATCGTCTCATCAAACTGCTTATAAGTCTTGATTGGCAACAGCGGCCCAAATAATTCTTCTTGCATCACTTTGGAGTCATCAGCCGGCTCGATAATGAGCGTAGGCGGTATTTTTCGAGTGCCTTGCTGCTGGGTAAAGTCCTCACCGGCCGGCTGCAGCGCCATCACCTTATTTCCGCGCTCGACAGCTTCATCTAAATAGCCATTGAGCCGATCAAAATGGCGATCGTTGATCATAGACGTGTAATCGGCATTAGTTAGCATGGAGGGGTACATCTGAGCAACTGCTTGCTCGCACGCAACGATCACCTCAGATAGCTTCTCTTCAGGCACTAACAAGTAATCGGGAGCTAAACATATCTGCCCCGCATTGAGCGTTTTACCCATCATGATGCGGCCAATGCTTTTTTCAATGTCAGCAGTACGCGAAATAATCACCGGCGACTTGCCGCCCAACTCGAGGGTTACCGGCACTAAATTGCGCGCCGCAGCCGCCATAATATGTCGTGCCACGGAGGTTGCTCCGGTAAACAGCAAGTGATCGAACGCTAAACCTGAAAACGCCTGACCGACCTCGGGGCCACCATCAAAAATGGCCACTTCTTTTTCATCCCAGGCCTCCTTAACCATTTCAGCCATAACAGCAGAAGTGGCTGGCGTAAACTCAGACGGTTTAATCATGGCACGGTTACCCGCTGCCAAAATATTGGCCAAAGGCCCCATGGTGAGGTTGACTGGGAAATTCCACGGTGAAATGACGCCCACCACACCGAGTGGCTGATACTCAATGCTAGAACGTCCACCCAGCAAGTTGAGCGGAAACATAGTAGGACGCTTTTCTGCCTTCATCCAACTGCGCAAGTGCTTCTTCGCATGCTGCATAGGCAAGACCGATGAGGCAACATCAGTAAGTAGCGAAACTTCGCGAGAGCGGCAGCTAAAATCGGTGTTGAGCGCCTCTACTAGCTTGTCCTGATACTTGAGAGTGACATCAATACCGCGCTCCAGCCGGTCAATGCGGACTTCTGCGCTCACTGCGCCTTCTTTTAAATAATCCTCGCGTTGCATACTGAGCACCGCATTCATTGGGCCAGCAATATCTTCCTGCGATTGGATCTGAGCGGGGGCATTCATACCATACTCCTGGAGAATTAATTGTTAAATGACTTTTTGGAGGATAACCGCTGTTACTAACCCACTACAAGTTAATTATATGTACGGCAAACGAAAACGCGGAGACCCGGAAGATCCAGCAGAAAGTCCGAAAAAGCCTCCCCTATCACACGCCCTAACCGGATGTTTTTTGATCAGCCTTAGAGGCATGTAGCGCCGCAAACTGAGGCGAAAACCAGCCCCAATGGATCGAACTGCGGCAGGCCCCTCAATTAACCGGCCTCGCCCCTACTTTTGCCGCAGTGCTCTAAAAAATCAGCGCTTTAAATCTTGGAAAAAGGCGCCTTGCGCACAGCGCGCCTATATTCTGCGCTTTTTATTATCTGGCGCACCGTTTATCGCTCTTACAGGCACGTTTGTCTTGCGTGCCATTCAAATTAAGGCCAATCAAGTGCTTAATACCAAGGTTAGATCGCTTGATACCTAAACAGCGATTGTCGGCTCTCCCATCGGTTATTAGATAGCCAGTTTCATTGAGCCACAAACCACGCTTCATTCGTTTTGCAAAAAATATAATCTTGAAAACTGATGCCAAGAAAAACTGTGATCTTGGTAGTCATTTAATCCGTATTGACCAGTTATGAGTTGATTACTGGAAATACCCTAAGGCGGTAAGTCACTATGTATAAGAAGTTTTTTAAACGTCCCCTTCACCTTTTTGCCACGGCACCAGCATTGATTATGCTGAGCACCCTTTCTAGTTGCGGTGGCGGTGGCGGTGGTAGCGATCCCGTTATTGCAGCAGTAGGCGAACCTCAAGCTACGACTAACCGTTGCAAAAATGTCCCCGGACAACCTATTCCCACTCAAGAAGACGGATTTCCCGGCCCAGACCTAAACATTGCCGGCGAATGGGTTTTGCAGCCACAGTTAAGCGATGAATTTGACGGAACTTCGGTCGACACCAACAAGTGGTCATTCCAAACTGGCCTTGGCGGTGGTTGGGGTAATTCTGAATTACAAAACTATCGGGCAGAAAATGCCAAGGTGGCTAACGGGCAACTTATCATTACCGGCACTAAAAGCGGCAGCAATTATTTTTCAGCGCGCATGCGCAGCATCGAAAAAATGTCGTTCACTTATGGTCGCGTCGAAGCACAAATTCAAGCGCCGGCAGGATTAGGCCTCTGGCCAGCATTTTGGATGTTGCCTGATGATTCGCCGTACATTGCCGAAGATGCCGAAGGTAATGGCTGGGGCGGCACCGGCGAAATCGATATTTTTGAAGCGTTCAACCCTGGCGCGGGCGATAATGTTTTCGCCTCCGACGAGAGTGGCGGCACCATCTGGCATGGCATGCTATTCCCCAGCCAGCAGTCAAGAGGAGCGGTCGTCAAGAATGATGCCACCCAGCCGCACACTTATGCCATTGAGTGGGAAGCCAATCAAATCCGCTGGTATTTAGATGGCGAGCACTATCAAACCATTGGTGCCGATCACTACTACAGCTACTACTGGGGCGGTCAAGATACGGGCTATGTTAGAGCAGCTCCTGGCGCACCTTACGACACAAATTTCCATATTTTATTGAACCTCGCTATTGGCGGCAACGGTCCGACCTATTCACCGGACAACAGCAATGTATGGCCAGCTGAAATGAAAGTCGACTTCGTGCGCGTATTCAAGTGCATGGTGAATGGCGAAGAAAGCCCAACGGGCGCTGGCTGTGCAGGTACGCTGGATGCCGGGGGTTTAATGACTGGCTCCAATACAATTAACCCCGATGTTGAAATGCCCGCAGCCAAAGATGCTTTTGTAGCCTCACAAATGCTGTTTGATAGCGGTGTTAACGATCTCCTTTTTTGTGATGGGCTCAACCCCTTAGCGCATGAAATAAACCTAACCGTCATTGACCCTGACGGTGTTGTTTCAGTTAATGCAGCAGCGACTGCCAGCGATAACTCTGACGGTCACGGCAACGTGTTGGATATTGTTGTTACCGAAACCTCAGAACCTGCCGGCTTTGCTTTTGAGCCTACGCAGCCCGATCAGATCCCTAACTGTGATGACGACGAACTGACAGACAATCCTGATTGCCTACCCGTCAAGTCACTGACACTTGTGGGCATGGGTGACGACGGCCAGGGTAACGCTGAACTGAAAATGGACATTTATATCGATAGCGCCAACACGGAGCTTGGGACTGCTGAGAATCCAGCCACTTTCAGTATTTTTATGGAAGATACAGCAGCACTGCTGGCCGAGTCAGCTCCTTCGGATGATCGATGCGCTGCAACCGGTATTAGCTCAAAAGAAATCGCGTTTGACGAGCTTCCGCATGACCAATGGACCACCTTGAGCGTGCAGCTCAATGAAATTGCTCCAGGTCTTAAAGCCGATGAGGTCACCAAGCTTTTTGGCCTAATGGTAGAGGGCAAGGCTCACATTCAACTGGATAACGTAGAGATCATTTGTGCCAACCCATCAGAAGATGGTTGTGGTATAGCACCACCGGCGGCCAATGATTTTGGCGATGCTTTCGTTGTTTTTGGCCCCTACGAGGCAACCGCTAAATATGAGGCAGGCGATGGCGTACCGCCTATCTGGACCAATGGAATCCGCGCTTGGGATACAACCATTCAAACGGATTACATTGACGGCGAGACCGACAACCATGTGCGCTGGAGAGAGGTATTCGCAGACGGTTTAGATGCCGACGGCGCACCTCGAGCCAAAGTGCTAGAGGTTGAGTTTGCCGATGACGGCAAAAACACTGATGGCCTTTTCTATATTCAGTCGAATGTCACCAACGATTTGAGGAGCTACATTGCTGGTAAACTAGTCTTTGATATGCGCGTGACAGAAGGCGATACCACCGACTTCACTTGGAAAATAGACTGCCGCTATCCGTGTGGCACGGGTGATCAAACTCTGCTGGGTGTAGAGCCCGATGGTGAATGGCAAACCTTTGAAATTTTAGTTTCCGAGGCGATTCTCAAAGGGCTAGACATCGGCAAGGTCAACACGCCATTAGTCTTATTCCCATCATTTGGCACACCTGGCCAACAAGGCACAACGATACAGCTGGATAACATTAAGTGGACGATAGACGGTGGCGAACCACCACCACCGCCACCACCGCTTGGTAGTCAGCCACCAACCTTTGCGCCTGCAGGCACTGAAATAGTCTACGAAAGCACACCTGCTGCTCCGTGGACCTTCTTTAACTGCTGTGGCGGCGGCGCCATACAAGAAGATGTAGTCGCTAATGACCCTGACTACCCAGGCTATGGCGATGTGTTGCAGCTTAGCTACACTACCAACCAAGGTACAGTCACTGGCTTGAACACACTACCTTTGAATGTTGGCATTGACATCAGCAGCTATGCAGGCGGTTCGCTGGAGTTTGATGCCAAGATAGTGTCAAACCCCGACTCCTGTGCGCCATGGTTAATGAAAGTTGAAGGCCCAGGCGTAGAGCTTCCATTGTCAGCAGGCCTAGGCGGCGTGAACAAGCCAGAAGGGCAATGGGCCCATTATTCGTTCAAACTTGAAGGGCCGCTCGCCGGCCTAAATAAAACCCGCTGGGACAAGCTCATGATCTTCCCACGCTGGCAGTCGGCTCAGGGCGGGGTAATTCAGATCGATAATATCCATATCGCTCCGGCTCCACCCCCAGCTCCTTAGTAAGCGGAGATAAACCATAAGGTTACTGCCTAGTAACCTACAACAAAAAAGCCAAGCATTAGCTTGGCTTTTTTGTTGTTATAGAAAACACCCTTAGCACTATTTGCAGGCTAAGCGTGATAATAAAGCGCAAATGAAGCCCTAGTAGTAGTAGTCGTAGTCGTCAATAAACCTGCCCAGCAGAGGACAAAATGAAAGCAAACATCGGTCTACGGCGCTAAAACCAATAAGCGCAATGACCCACCGTAAGCAACCGCGCCTCGCCGACGCCTCTTGCCGAGCTCTCTTGCTCAGCCTTATGACACTTTAGGACGCGCCACGACAATAATGATTAATGAAGTCGCTGTGGCTAGGCAACTGACCCACCTTCGCTTTTACATTGCGTTTAATTTCGCTTAAAAAACCTTCTAACTCGCGATCACTCATCATATTAACAATCGGGTGGTATTGTTCCGGCGTAATGCCCTGCCCCAACATCACTTGCACCCAGGAATTCTCAGAAAATAACTCGTCCGGCATTTGAAATACTCGCCCGGTCTGCTTAAATAAATCTATCCGATGCTCTAGTGAGTCTGGTAATGACATACTGCTAACATATCGCCAAAAGTCGGTGTCTCTGCGATTAGTCACATGATAATGAAGAATAATAAAGTCACGAATATGCTCTGTCTCTTGCTTCATTTGACGGTTAAACTCAGCAACATCGGGATCGCGAATGCCATCGTAGGGGAACATTTGCATAAGCCGTATAACCGCACGCTGAATCAAATGAATACTGGTTGACTCTAACGGCTCAATAAACCCGCCCGACAAACCTATAGCCACACAGTTTTTATTCCAATGCAGAGCGCGCTGGCCTGTAGTGAACTTAATGGGGTTAGGCTCGGTGCGAACGGGGCCTTCGATATTACCCAGTAACGTTTGCAATGCGTTGTCATCCGACTGATATTGGCTGCTATAGACCAAACCGTTACCCACTCTTGACTGCAACGGAATGCGCCACTGCCAGCCGCTGTCTCGCGCAATGGAGCGCGTATAAGGCACTGGTGCGCGCACCGACTCTGTTTGAATGGCAATTGCGCTATCGCAAGGCAACCAATGTGTCCAATCTTCGTAGCCTGTTTTTAATGTCTGTTCCATCAGTAACGCCCGGAAGCCACTGCAATCAATGAATAAGTCGCCGCTCACCACCTCACCTGACTCAAGCTTTACGCTCTCGATAAAACCTGAAGTGGCGTTCGTAGCCACATGATTGATTTTTCCCTCAATACGCTTACAACCGCCCTTCTCGGCTAGGCCTCGCAAAAACTTAGCGTACAACCCCGAGTCAATATGGTATGCATAATTAAGCCCCTCACCTTTCGTGATCGCAAACTTATTAAGCTTGGCCGCAATAAGCTCAGGGCAGTAATCGCCATAATCGGTGCTTAGTCCGCGCTCCTTCCCCTTAAGCCAAAAGTGTTGAAAACCTGCGGCCCAACAATCTTTACCTGTCCAGCCAAATGAATGAATGTAATCCTCACTAACATTACGCCAGTTTTCAAACGATATGCCCAACTTAAAAGTCGCGTTTACGGCCGTCAAAAAATCCTGCTCATTGATTTTTAGCAGTTGATGCAAAGTAAATAGCGTTGGAATAGTCGCTTCACCCACCCCCACCGTACCTATTTGTTCCGATTCGACTAAGCAAAGTTCAAAGTTTTTTCCTAGCAACGTTGCCAGCGACGCAGCGGTTATCCAGCCTGCCGTGCCGCCTCCAACAACCACTACTTTTTTCACTTTATTCATCATCAAACCTTTTAATTGGCAGGCCGCTTAATCTTTTAAATTATTGCTTAACTGCTGGCGAATAGACTGAGCCAGCTTTTCATTCAACGGACCCAGCACGCCACGCCGCGCCTTAGGTATATGCGCAACACTTTCTTCGTCACTATCAAACACATAAAAATTGAGCATGTTCTGCCAAATGACTCGCTGCTCTTCGGGCAACGATTTAAACGCCAACAAAGCATGCAGCAATGCATCAGACGGAGCACCGGTATACTCTGGCGTAGAACGCCACCAATAGTTGACCAAAATATTAAATGCATCGAAAGACTCAACATGGTGCCACCACATGCTGGGTAGATATAGTGCATCGCCAGGCTCAAGCTCGGCCACTTGAGCCGCTTTTATAGCGTCGCGAAACTTAGGGTATTTTTCATAATCAGGATGATCAAAATCAACCAAACTAATCGCCTGCCCTGCTGGCGTAAAATCGATTGGACCCACATATAAATTGCCCAACTGCTCAGGTGGAAATAACGTAAAACGCCGATGACCGGCAACGCAGCAAGCAATATTACTCGGGAAATCATAGTGTGCCGCAATTTTACTTTGATTACCCAGCCAAATACTGGCCAGCGGATCATACGCCTCAAGCGCAAGATCATTATGCTGCCTAAATGCTGGAAACCAATGATCAATATTGGTTGAGCCAACATAACAGGTGGGGACTTTAGCATCACCTAGAGCATGAGACTCGCTGCCAACATATTTAAGCAGCTCCGCTAAAATCTCATCGAGCTTACCCCGCACCGCTTTAAAATTAAAGCCGCTCATGTCTTCGTTATAAAACAAACGGCCTTCGCTCTCGGGTGCTGCTAAGAATGCAACGACCGGTTTGCTATCATAAAACTGCAATAGGTACTCAATCGCTTTTTCTTTGGAATGCTGCCCGGCGCTCACCACCGGCCAATCTTTAACAAGGCCTTTTAATAAAATAGGCTGCGTCGACTGCATCACTTCGATAGGCAGATTAGATGAGTCACATCCCTCTAAGACTTTAACGCTTTTTTCAATGTTCAACATACAAGGAGCTTATTTTTTTTGTCGACCAAATTGGCTAAACGTGAAAGCGATGCTACTGCCATAAAAAGCGGCTGCAAAAAATTCTGGTTATGCAGTTTGCCTAAAGCGTCTGCACTGAGCTCCCGTAATTTATCTTCATTAATCGTATAAAACCCTGTCAATTCATGCTCAACACCATCGGCCAACATAAGCTTCAAAGCTAACGACTCAAGCAATTCCAACTCCAGCAATTGCTCGATGAATACTTCGGTATCTTGATAGGCGCCATGCAGCTCATTAAGCATTGCTGTGACATTTTTTAAAAAATCGGTACCTTCACCCATCTCATCAAATAATGCTTCGCCCTCTACTTTATTAACGCGCGGGCTATCCATATCTATTGTGACAATTGGCTTTTCACCTTGAAAACCCACCATAAACGGTTGACGCAAGATGCTAGCGGGGATGTACGAGGCATCCCAACCTTCCTCATTCAAAAAAAGATTTTCTTTAGCCTTTAAACCGAGTAACGCCACCGGAAACAATTTACCAGTATTGCTATCTTTTTGAAAAAGAATGGGATAATCCGATTGGACATTTCTAAACTCAAATGGAAATGCAAGCGTTGCTATAACACAATCGCCATAGAGCTCCGAACGCTGGGTAACAATTTTTATATCTTTGTGATCAACTGGGTTGAGTACAGCATGATTTTGCATTGGCATTCCACCTATCAGTTCGCTTATGGTGACAGCAATGCCGCACAACCACACTTCACATTAATTAAATTTTTGGCAAGCCATATTGCATTATTTTATTGATCAGCTCACGATTGCTGGGCAAAGAGCCTAACAGCTGCTCGATTTTACGCCTGTTGTTTTGAAACTCGCCCATCGCTTTCGCAGCGGCATCTTTGGGCTGGCTTCGGTTAGCAGCCAGATGAGTTTTGCCCCCCATACCATAATAAACATATTGAAAGCTGGCCGGAGGAAACATGTCATCAATGAAGCGTCCATCCTGATGCCACGGACATTGGTGGCGCCAAAGGGTCACTAGCTCCTGCAGCCGCTCAGGAATGGTACCTTGATCACAATGATCGCGCCAATAGTCGGAGTCGTTACGCTGTGTCAAAATATAATGCAATTTTAAAAACTCAACAATACGCTGCCATTGAGTTAAGAATCTTTCGTTAAAGCGCCTGGCTAGTATATCCATTGCCTCGCGGTTAACAGGGAGTTGGTCGCTCAACATGGTGGCAGATAACTCAACCAACACAAGCGCCGAGGCTTCCAACGGTTCAATGAAACCAGCCGCAATACCGATGGCCACACAGTTTTTGTGCCAAAGTTTTTGTCGATACCCGGGGTTAATATTGAGCTCACGAACGTCTAGCGCACTGGCTTGCTGTACACCCAAGCCAATGGCAATGTATTCGCGCAGCTGCTGCTCAGCTTTTTCACGGGTAGTGTGCGCACTAGAGTATACGTAGCCCACGCCACGACGATGAGGTAAGCCAATATCCCAAATCCAGCCGGCCGTTTGAGCAGTGGCCAATGTTGCTGAGGCTACTGGATCGTCGGCTCGAGCGTAAGGCACCTGTGCGGCCAGCGCTGTATCGTTAAATAAAATATCTTGCTGGCTGACTAACGGAATTTGATAGTGCTGGCCTAGTAATAGTGAAGCAAAGCCCGTGCAATCGATAAATAAGTCGCCTTGAATAGGCTCACCCGAATGCAGGCTAAGTGAAGCGATATCGCCATTGGGGTGTGAATTTATTTCACTAATGTTGGCCAGCACATGAGTGACACCCAGTTTTTCTACGCAATGCTTTTGCAAAAAACTTGAAAACTTAGCCGAATCAAGATGGTAACCATAGTTTGCCACTGGGGCATATTCAGGCGTAGCAATTTGTTTAGGCGCCAGACCATGCTCACACAAGCTACTTTGGGCGCTTACCGCATCGGCAAAGCTAACCTGCTCGCTAAATGCCTGCCAAGCGGCCGCCAAATTAACATCATCGTAGCCCTGAGGCAGTGAGAAAGGGTGATAGTAGGTCTCTGATTTGCCATGCGTCCATCCGACAAACTTCGAACCCTGCTTAAAACTGGCAGAACACTCACGAATAAAGTCGGTTTCGGAAACACCAATGCGCTTCAAGGTCGCGCGCATTGAAGGCCAAGTACCCTCTCCCACGCCAATGGGCGCAATATCAGGCGACTCAATCAATGTAATATGAAAATCAGCTGAGGCTACTGCAGCGCGATCAGCGGCTAAAATGGCGGCAGACAGCCATCCCGCCGTGCCACCACCCGCAATGACAACCTGCTTAACGTTTGGATTCATTTTTGACATATAAAAAAAAAGCCTTTTCTAATGAAAAGGCTTTTTGCAACCTTTCACTAACTAGTACTTAATACGTGCGCCAAAGTTATAGCGAGCACCTGTTTGCGCCGCGTTCAACACCTGCATTTTAGTACGACCATGCGCGCGTGTTGTTTCATCGGTAATGTTAATACCTTCAACAAATACGGTCAGAAACTCACTGACGTCATAGCTGGCCGAAAAATCCCACTGACCGTACTCTTCTGTGTAAGTTGGCTCAGTAGTGCCTGCACTATGACCAATGCCCGCCAAAAACGAGTCACGCCAGTTATAAGCTATCCGTGCTTGCAAACCTTCTTTGTCGTAATAAGCGATTAAATTCGCCGAATCGCTCAAACCGGTAACCACAAACTGTGTATCTCTTACATCAGCGCGGTTATCGTAACCCACATTAGCATCTACAAACGTTATATTAGTGATCATGCCAAATCCAGAGTCACCAAAGGGATGCTGTAAAGCGATTTCCCAACCATCAATGGTGGCCTCACCCGTATTCACCCGAGTAGCAATATCGAACAGAAGCTCTTCTTCACCCGGAACACCTTGAATAGTCCCTGCATCAGCATTAACTTCGTCTCGCCCAAAATAGTTGGCCAATATTTCTGTGCGAATACTTAACGAGTCACTAGGTTTTCCTTCAGCCTCAAGTGCACTCTTCACCTCATTGTAAAGATCCCCGCCTATCGGGGTTCCTGGAGCCACAGGCAGATCTAGTGATTGATTTTGCTCTGTAAACGAGCCGATATAGTTTTCTACATTTTTAGTGAAATAGGTGACCGAAAAATAACTCTCATCGGTAAAGTACCATTCTACCGAAAAATCCCAGTTAGTTGAGGTGTAAGGCAGCAAGGCAGGATTACCACGCGAGCCTGCACCACCGCTTTCCTGAGCCGGTGTGGCTATACTCAAGCCACCCTGAATTTCGCTATAACTGGGGCGAGTAACTGTTTTACTAAATGAGACGCGAGTTTTTATATTCTCGATAGGCTCAACATTAATATCAATATTGGGCAGCAGGTGGTCGTAGCTACCGGTTTGACGCCCCTCGAGCGCATCGCCAAACGTAACCGCAAAGTCACCCCCATCGGTCACCCACGTTGAATACAGCGGAGTGAGCGTAGAAAACGGCGAGTCTACTTCGGTTTCCTCGTAGCGCAAGCCCGCATAAAGATTAACCGGCATGGCCGTATCGAAAGAAATATTGTACTGAACATAAGCTGAAATAGTGTCTTCTTGCGCCTCTAGCCTATTAGCAAACTCTCCATTGAAATCAGAGTTTGCACAAAATGCCGTCCCGCAATCACCATACCCACCAGACAACGCCGCACTCGGCTCCGATGATATGGCAACAAGGCCATCTCTCTCGATTAAGATGTTAGCTCGCTCTACAATGGCGTCGAGTGAACTGGTAAAAAAATCTGTTTGCATGCGCGGATCATCACCACCTGAAATCTGGTCGAATGCACCGGCAATAGAGCCAGGGTAAAGAATATCGGTAAGATCAGCCTCGTCACCTACACCTGCCCAAGTACCGCGCTGCACGTTAGTGCTCGCCGATTTATTGTTCACCTTAGTTAACTGCACACCAAAATCGATGCTCGAAATGTCATCTATTTGAAATTCAGCCGACACCGTGGCCTGATTAATTTCCATTTTGTTTTGTGTGTTAGAAAAGACGCTTCCGCCTATTGAGTAAGCATCTGGATCTAGCGACTCGCCATTGCGGTTAAGTGTTGGATCAAGATCGAGCTCTAGCACGGGCAAATCACCCGCATTAAAGTAGGTGGTGGTGCCTCGCCTGTTATTTTGTAGTAAACCGACATTAGCCGAGGTACCGTATTCACTGTTAGGGCCAAAGGTGGCGGTCGACTCATGATAGTCGAGGCCAATAGAGAGTCGATCGTTAGGCTGCCAACTTAAATTAAAACCGAGTGATTTATTTTCGCTGGTGCCGCCATCTTCACCGATACTGGTTACAAAGTCGGTCGCGGCATTTTGTTCAGAATAAAATAGAGCGGATTCGTTTGAATTATCCGGCCCATTGGTCCAACTGCTTCTAGCTTCTGCGGGGAACTGATACCAGCCACCAATATTAGTGTAGCGGCGCGTTAGATCGAGCTCGGCATAGGTATAATCGATGGTGCCTCGCAAGCTATCAATAGGCTGCCACTGCAAGGTCAGCTGGCCATTAATACGCTCTCGCTCAAACTCGGCGATGTTATAAGTGGTGTTTCTTGGCACAGCATAAAAATCACCACCTGACGGCCTATTAATATGCTGTGTTGGGTCATTAATCTGTTGATCGAGCCGGTCATTAAGTGCAAAACCGTCATCGGCATAAATCTGGCCGCCTTTAACAGCCGTGGCAGGAAACTGAAACCAACCTGCGGTGCCGCCGGAGTTTTCACCGCTGTCGCGACGCTGGAAACTGGCGCTTACGGCAATGCCCAACGTGTCGTCTAACAAAGTTGTACTAAAGAGCCCTGAATACTCAGGCGTGACCGAATCACCTTCTTCTGTTGACGTATCGTGCACCAATTTAACGCCCGCTGTAGCTCGTAAACCCGGGTTGTCTAAAGGCTTGGTGGTGATGACGTTAACCGTGGCGCCAATACCGCCTGTGGGCAATGTTGCATTGCCTGATTTGAAAACCTCTACACCGGCAATACCTTCAGATGCGATGTTGGCAAAGTCAAAAGAACGCCCAGCACCACTTTGCGTGGGCAGCTGACGGCCATTAAATGTCACTAGGTTAAAATCAGGCCCTAGGCCTCGCACTGTAATACGGCTACCTTCACCGCGAGAGCGATCAATTGACACGCCCGTTATGCGCTGAAGAGATTCTGCTAAGTTAGTGTCAGGGAACTTACCAATATCATCGGCACTAATGGCATCCACAATACCTTTCGCATCGCGCTTAGTGTCCATTGCGCGCTTCAAGCTCGCACGAATACCCATTACGGTGACTTCTTCAATCGCTTCTGATTGCGCCATTATGACTGGAGAACCCAGCATCGCACCGCCAACAACCGCACCTAAAGCAACGGAATAAGCACTGCTACGCAGCCCCTCATTAACAGATTTTATCGCACTGGCGAGCGTACTTTTACACGGCGCTTGCACCCCAACACTTACTCGGGCCGATACATTTTTTTGAATGCGAGATCCCATAATGGACAAAACCTTATCGTTATCAATTGGAAGCAGCAGCCGAACTATGCACTGCAAGGCCGCTTCTTATATGTGTTATTCGACTAACTTTAACCCGTAACTTTATCATGTTAGAGCCGTAGAAAACCACGAGGATGGGGGGCGCTTATCTCACAATCGAGTCGGTTCATCAGAAACAATGCTGGCTATTATTTGCACCTGCTAGATTGAACAAAACACAAGCAGGGCAACCACCACAAAAAGCCTATACTTTGCGGCTAACTGCGCAAGTAAGCAAGGTGCTAGTGCTGGCTTGTGGGGAGATTATTTGGTAAGGAGAGTTTTGTTCGATTCGCAACCAAAAGCGGCGATAAATTTTATCGCCGCTTTTGGTTTTGATCACTTAAATTTCAATTGCTTTCAAGTCGTTATTGATACACGCGCACATAGTCGACAAGCATTCTCTGCGGAAAGTAGTTGGGATTAGAGGGAGGATTAGGTAAAAAATTCCCTCCAACGGCCACATTTAGCAGAAGGAAAAAACTAGACCGAAGCTCGCTTAACTGATTCGGTGTAATATCGATAACATGAAAAGGAGTTGACGCCCCGTCCAGGTACCACTTTATTTCCGAAGCATTCCAGACGATGCTGAACACATGCCAATTGTCAGCAAAAGTACCCGACGACAATACAGGCGAGGTGCCCGCTTGATCACTACTGTAATAGCTGCTGTAACCATCACCAGGATTCTGCTGCCAGTGCGCAGTACCTGAGACGGTTTCAGGCTCATTCCCTCTGAGTTCCATCATGTCAATTTCACCACACGCCGGCCAGCTAACAGAGCTTATAGAATCACCCAACAGCCATATCGCAGGCCATAATCCCTGACCTTCGGGCAACACAGCGCGCACATCTATTCGACCGTATTGGAAAGACTGCTTACCCTGCGTTTTGAGCCTAGAGGATGTGTACTGCTTTCCGCCAAAATTCTCTTTTCTCGCCTCAATTGTGAGGAAGCCATTACCAACCGTGGTGTTCTGAGAGCGATAATATTGCAGTTCATTATTGCCCCACCCCCCACTACCGGTGCCAATTTCACTCGTCCAATCCGAGGTATTAAGCGAGGTGCCATTAAACTCGTCGCTCCAAACCAGCGAGTACCCTGGATAGGAAGTGGGGGCATCATAGCCTCCATATTGCCCAATCGGACAACCATCGCTTTCCACTGCTGTATTAGCCGGAGTTGCCGGGCATTGATCAACGCTATCGGCGACGCCATCGTTGTCCGCGTCATTGGTTAGTGTACCTTCGCCATATACGGCCACTTCCCAAATAGAAAAGCCATACTGACTACTGCGATTAATACCGTACATGCGCAAGTAACGATAAGTCCCACTCAAAGAAACCGTATCAGTTCGATCGCCAAAACTTCCGCCGCTCTCGGCAGCCAATGTCACCCAGGTATTGTTGTCATTAGAGCCACGCATCTCATAGGACTCGGCATTCGCCGCCTCCCAATCAATAACGATACTACTGAGCGCGTAAGCAGCACCCAGATCGAATGTTATCCATTCAGGCTGATCGAATGCCGAGCCCCAGCGGGTTGTACCATCACCATCTATTGCTTTATCGGCACCGTACTCCCCCGATTGACCAGAGCTTGCCGATGCTGAAACAACCGAAATAGGCTGCACACCTTGCACCGGCACAATAGAGCCGACTAACTGGATGTTCGTGGGCGGGCCGGCCCAAGTTGCAACTGATGAAACCAGCAACAGGCCAGCTGCAGCAATACGTATCAAGGTAAAAGCCTTCATTACTCAACGCCTTCTTGTGAACGGCGCTGAACTTGCACAACACCAAAAATTGCTAATAAAGCTGCCAGGAGCAATGATGCCGACAACCCAAAGAGGGGAACGTCTGCCTCGGGCACGCTACAGCCGGGAGCTAGTGGATCAGGGTTACACGGATCACCATTGGCCGGATCCAGCTCATCGGCTACACCGTCGCTGTCGGAGTCAATAAGAGAAGATTCTTGATAATCGTAAATGCCATCACTGTCCGTATCAGTGAACTCGCCCTCGGCAGCGTCGCTTGCCCCGTCGCCATCTGTATCCACTGTGCAGTTTGTGCCAAACGTAGAGGGGATACATGGATCGCTGTTGTTGGCATCGAGCTCATTAGAAACACCATCGCCGTCATCGTCCAACAGGGCAGATTCGGTGTAATCGGGAGCACCATCGCTGTCGGTATCGGTAAATTCACCCTCCACAGCATCGCTCACTCCATCGCCATCTGTATCCACCGTGCAGTTTGTGCCAAACGGAGAGGGGATACATGGATCGCTGTTGTTGGCATCGAGCTCATTAGAAACACCATCGCCGTCATCATCTATCAAAGAGGATTCAATGTAGTCAGCTGCTCCGTCGCTGTCTGTATCTGTCGACTGACCCTCGATACGGTCAAATTTGCCGTCACTATCGGTGTCAAAATCACAGACGGTGACAAATGTGGAGGGGTTACATGGGTCACTAGGCGCTGGATCACTGCCGTCCTCTATGCCGTCACCGTCGCTATCAATTTGCCCTGGTATGGAGCTTGCTAAGCTAGGATCGCTTCCATAAGCCACCTCCAACGAATCCGGGACGCCATCACCATCGGTGTCTGTACCCCCTGGATTAGGCGAGGGCTCGCCGGTGCCCACAAATCCTTGGGCCGGAGGAGCCGAAAACCAAACACGCAGGGGGACTGTAAAATCTACACTCACGGCATTGCCCGCGACCATTCCCGATACGGTCACTATCAAGTCGCCACTGGTATTAAACGCCGCATTACCAACATCGAACTGCAAAACTACTAAGTCGCTGCCGCCGCCATTTATTGCACCCGGGGTGTTTGTTACCTCGATGGTGTTGCTTATAAACGCAGGGGCGTCCACGTTGACAGAAATAGAGTGGAAAACCCCACCTGGGTTTTCATTGAGCAGCAATAAAAAAACCTCGTTATCAGCACTATTAGCAGTTAAATCAAAGGCTTGGACCTGCGAGACACTGCCGGCGACAAGGGCCAGAAGCAGCATTCCGATCATTTTTATTTTTGCAACCATTAGCTAATTATCCTATTTAATGCAGCCTGACAAAGGCTTTTATTCGACGCTATTATTCTATAAGGTCTGTCAATAGCGCTGCAACTAGTACAAAAAATGCACACCGAAGAATTATGCCTTACTCGGCATAGGTAAGTCTTTACGCTTGCGATGAGCCGGTGGCTCTCTGAGGCAGCCAACCGCCGTAATCTTATCAAATCACTCTGCACCTAGTAATCTCAGGACTCCGGTAAAAGCAGTCCATACAAACCCCAAGCTATGCGAGCCAATCAAAACATTAAACAAACAAAAACGCAGTAGGCCAGCCTCTCTTTTTAATGGCTACAGGAGCGACAAGCAAAGCAGTAATAATGATTCTAGCAGTAGAAATGAAGGCTAGGGGCTCAGGCCCATATGCGAATCAAACACTTGCGCGAAAATTGGCCTAAATAAGTTCTGATATGACACGACTAAAGTTCTAATGATAGCCACTTTAATCAATAACGCTTGGCTAGCAAATTTTCAGACGTTGGCTCACCCTACTGGCTGTTAGATTTACCTTTTAACAACACCAATAAAAAAGGCCACCCTCATGGGTGGCCTTTTTTATTGGTGGGTCGTGCGCGATTCGAACGCGCGACCAATTGGTTAAAAGCCAACTGCTCTACCAACTGAGCTAACGACCCTAAACTGAACTTACTCGTAATGCCTTGGCTTGCATCGCGGTGCTTTTCAGTCACACCTACTCAAAGCTTTGCCAGAGCATCCTTATGGCATTGCGCCATTTCCGGAGCGCGTATAGTACTTCCCAAACTTCAAAATACAAGCGTTTTCGCTCCTGCGAACCAACAATTCCCACATACAACTCACAGCTATACATAACGTGTAGGATCATTCAGCCCGGCTTGAGCAAATCCTTCCTTGCGCAGTCGGCAACTATCGCACCTGCCGCAAGCCCTGCCGAGCTCGTCGGCCTGATAACACGAGACTGTTTGGCTGTAATCAACACCCAGCGCACTGCCCGCTCGAATAATATCCGCCTTAGTCAGGTGCAGCAGCGGCGCGACAATTTTAGAACCGTGACCCTCCACCCCTGCCTTAGTAGCTTGATTAGCCATAGCTTGAAAAGCCTCTATGTAATCTGGCCGGCAATCTGGGTATCCGGAATAATCGACTGCATTAACACCGACAAAGATCGCCTCGGCCTGCAATACCTCGGCATAACCCAGCGCAAAACTCAAAAAAATGGTGTTGCGAGCGGGCACATAAGTCACAGGAATGCCTTCGGTAGGCATTTCAGGAACAGCAATCGCTGCATCTGTGAGAGCCGAGCCACCAATGCCACTCATATCAAAGCGAATGACCTGGTGATCGCTAGCGCCACTAGCCTGAGCAATCGCTTGAGCCGCCTTCAACTCAGCTATGTGACGCTGGCCATAGTCAAAACTTAACGTATGACAGTTGTAGCCTTCGGCGGCGGCCATAGCCAAAACCGTTGCTGAATCAAGCCCACCCGACAACAAGACCACAGCCGTTTTGTTTTTGTTTGACATAAATTAGTAACCCGGTTGATCGCCCCATATCAGCTTATGTTGTTGCAACTGCATTCTCACTGGCAAGTTATCGGCAACAATCCAATCGGCCAAATCGCGATAATTAAACGCCTTGGCATTAGGCTCAAGAGGAAAAACAGGCGAAAACAAAACGTGAGCGACTGTGTCTTGCAATGAATATTGCGCCAGTGTCGCCTTGGACCAATCGTAATCTTGACGATCACCAATAACAAATTTAACTTCATCCCTAGCAGTTAAGTGCTGCATATTTGCCATCAGATTTTTTTGTTGCTCACCTGATGAAGGTGTTTTCAAATCGACAATCCGTTTAACGCGCGAATCAACCGACGCAATATCAATAGCACCGCTAGTTTCCAGTGAAACGTTGAACCCCATGTCACATAAATGCCGCAACAAGTGCACGCAGTTTGGCTGCGCTAGCGGCTCACCACCGGTCACACAAACATACTTAGCCGCATGTTTTTTTACTTGCCCAAGGACCTCATCGATCGCCACTATATCGCCGCCATGAAACGCATACGCCGTATCGCAGTATGTGCAACGCAACGGACAACCGGTTAAACGAACAAACACGGTGCGCTCGCCCACCCAAGATGATTCACCCTGTAACGAGCAAAACACTTCAGTTAAGCGCAGCGTACTATCACTGGCAAGCATAGGCTTTAATCAAATCAATTAACGGATTTTTAGAAGAGTACATGAAGAAAAAATTTAATAAAATAGAAAGAATTTATGCGAGTTTATAAACTATTTTTCAAATACTCGCGCGCAGGATTCACCGCTTTACTCTTGGGGTGATCAACAAGCACCGACTCAAGCATCGCTTTAGCATCAGCATCGTTACCCAGTTGATGGTAAATTTTGCCCAGCTTAAACTTTGCCTCAGCCACCTTACGATGATCGCCATACTGAGTTACCAGCGCAAGAAAAGCATCGCGCGACTTTTTCAAACTAGACTCTAAATAATACAGTTCACCCAACCAAAAATAAGCGTTAGGCACGTAGCGACTAGTCGGATAATTGCTGATGAAGGCGCTTAGTGACACTTTAGCCTCAGAAAAATCACGATCTTTAACTTGCTGGTAAGCAGCACTATAGACACTGCGCGCCTCATCCGTATCAACAACGCCCTGTACACTAGGCACCAACTGCATAGCTGATGCTTCAGCAGTGGAGCTGCCATTGGCGCCCCCCTTATTAGTGTTCTGCGCAACAGCTACTGCGCCTACTTTTTTTGACGACTTAGGCGTTGAGCGCGCCGTCGGGGGCTGACCTGCTGCAGAATCAGCTTTATTGACCGCCACCGAACCAGTGGTCTGCAATCCGCTTATTCTCTGATCTAAATCGAGGTAATCGTCCATACGACGCTGACTGATTTGTTCAATTAAATAAGATTGCTGCTCCAACATGCCGCGCAACTCACTCATCTCAACCTGCAAAGCCTGCAGCTGCACATACAGCTCTGCCGAAACCGACTCATTGCGCTGAGCTGCCGTTGCATAGGTAGCTGTCGGCCCACGAGCATCAGCTTGCTGCATGGAATTATCGTTAGACGCGCCCGCAGCAGAGCCGGCTGAAACAGTGGGCAACCCCTCAACCACTTCAACGGCAACCACCTGGGCGGAGGCAAAAAAGATAGCCACCAGGCAATAACCTGCCAACACCCCGCCTACTAGGTTACGCATAGAGCCACCTGACATAAATTTAAAGATGCGGTAAAGCATCGCCCATAAAAACCACCTTACAGGCGACGCTGTTCATGCAAAAAGTATAGTTACTTCAATTCTACGCGACGATTCAAAGACCAGCCATTGTCATCGCTACGCAATGAAATCGGACGTTCTTCGCCATAGCTAACCACTTCCATGCGTGCGCGAGAGACGCCTTGAATCGCAAGGTAATCAGCGACTGCTTTAGCACGGCGCTCACCTAATGCAAGGTTGTACTCGCGAGTGCCGCGCTCATCGGCATGACCTTCGAGGCGAACACTACTATCTGTTGTGCGCAACCGCGCGGCCTGTGCATCTAGCGCTGCACGTGTAGCTGCTTTCAACGTTGATTGATCAAAATCAAAGTAAAACACCGTTTCTAGCAAATCGGCAATCGGCTCGTCAACCACTTCAGTTGGCGCCTGATCAATAGGCGTAGCAACAACAGTTGGCTCTTGAATATCGGTATCTTGATCCTGAGTTGAATTTGACGCACAGGCGGTCAGTAAGCTGCCGAAAAGCGCCAGAAAAATAATGCTTTTGAGTGAAGATGCTATAGCGTGTGAAGTAATCATGTCTATCGTACTCTCTAGTGATGGTGGGAAGTCGTGCGGTAATCGTACTGCATACGTTCCGTAGTTTAATGACAATGCGAACACAATACTACGGCTGCGCACCACTAAAATGCGGCAAAATCAACACCCGCAAATTAAACATCTAACTTTGCCTGAGGCAGCAGTTTTGAGCGCTGAGCGAAATTACATTTTTGGCGACCAGGCAGGCTCTTGAACATCACTATTGGGCGAGGGCAGACGATACTTAAAACCACCATCAAGAGCCACTGCGGCCAACACGCCCCGCTGCTTATATTTAGTAGCAAACAGCAACATGCTGCCGTTTGGTGCAATGCTTGGCGACTCATCGAGATCGGAGCGAGTCAGCACAATAAGACGCTCAGTAGCAAATTCCTGCCATGCGATATGGTAGGCACCATTATCGCGATGCACCATAACCATGCTCTTGCCGTCGGCGAGCACCTGCGCCGCGGCATTGTAACTGCCTCTGTGAGTAAGCCTTTTAACCGCGCCCGAATCTAAGGCAACTTGATAAATTTGAGGCTTACCGCCACGATCGGAGGTAAATACCAATGACAGACCATCGGGCGTCCAATCAGGCTCGGTGTCGATGGCATAGTGGTTCGTAATACGAGTGAGCTTTTTAGTGGCCAAATCCATTACGTAAATCTCAGGGTTGCCATCGCGAGACAATACCATTGCCATGCGCCGACCATCGGGAGACCAAGCTGGCGCGCCGTTAAGCCCGCGAAATGCGGTGAGCTGCTGCCGAATACCGCTGGCAATTTCCTGCCTATAAATAGCCGGCCGGTTGGTCTCAAATGAAACGTAGGCAATGTGTCGACCATCGGGAGACCAGTCGGGCGACAAAATAGGCTCATCACTTTTCAATATTTCACGCGGACGAGCGCCATCCGCATCCGCCACAATAAGACGATGTGAGCGCCCACTTGCTGGATCACCATTGACCGACACATACGCCATGCGCGTAGCAAAGACGCCTTCGATACCGGTCAATTTCTCGTAAACACTATCACTCACGCCATGCGCCAAGGCGCGCAATTCCAAAACCGTATTGGCATGTCGCTGACCCAAGACACGCTGCTGCCGATGCACATCAAAAAGGTCGAACGCCAGCTCTAAGCGCTGATTTTGCAGCGAGGTGCGGCCAATTAATAAATATTCAACACCCAACGAGCGCCAGTCACGATAAAAAACCTCCTCCTCCGAACGCGGCAACCCCAACATACCGGCACGCGGCAGCACTTCAAATTGACCGGTACGTGCCAAGTCTGCGGCAATAATGCCAGCAAGATCGGCCCCCAGAGGTTTGCCGCGATGCTCAAACGGAACGATTGCAATTTTAGTAGGGTTATCAACGCCCTCAGTAATTTCAATGGTTAAGTCGGCATAACTTGATACAGCTAACATAACTGCACTGATAAAAAGAACAACGCGACGCAACACTACAGCCAATCTCACAATCTTAAATCCTCGGGTCTAAAAGCAATTTCAATATTACGGAAGTGTTTTTCGAACAACTGACGGGGCATGCCTTGCAACATGTCAAAACGACCCACTTTTTGAACGGCCAGCGAGGCCGAACGATCGAGCGCCGCATTGCCGCTGCCCTCTTTGATATTGACACTCACCACATCACCATTGGGTACTAACTTAATCGAAAGCAGCACCTGCATATGGTTACGCGCCGAAGGCGGCCGATTCCAGCGCCCAATGATTTCAGTACTCATGGCGGCTACATAACGCGCCACTTCATCTTGCTCTCGGTCTTGTGCTAATTGCCGATCTTCATCATCTAGCAATGCATCGAGTAACTGGCGCTCGACCACAGCTGGCGCGCTATTTAGTGGCGCTTTTTTAGGAGGATTCACCGCTGCTAACTTTTCTTTAGTCACCGCTTTCTTTGGCTTGACCACCGACACAGGTTTTTTTTGCGCGATGGGCGCCGACTTTTTCGGTTTGATTTTTTGTCGAGGTTTAACGGCGGGTTTAACTTTTTTTAGCTCAACAAGCGAGGCGCTAATGACTTTTTGTGGCTTTACCCGCTGCTTGGGTTCAGGGCTTCCAGCAAAGCCCCCCATGACAAAAAAAGCCAGCAATAAATGGATAAAAAAAGCAGCTAAACACGGCACAACATAGCTCTGCCAATGCCCACCTGTCATCGCCACTCTACTCAACAAGTTTTATGTCCTACTGCGGCTGTCGCCGACATACTAATCACTTTTATGGCGTCTCGGTAACCAAACCTACGGCAGGCGCGCCCGCACCCTGCAAAGATGTCATCAAGCTGACCACCTCGCCATAAGGAATATTTTTATCGCCCCAAACAAGTACAGCTGTTTCAGGCTTCTGCACAAGGACCTTAGCCACTCTATCGGTCACGCTAGCCAGTGTTACCGGGCTATCTGGCTTGGCACCTAAATTAAGATATAGACTGCCGTCCGCCTTGATCGAAACAATTAACGGCTCATCTTTAACCGCATCGATAGGCGTCGACGGGGCCTGCGGCAACTCCACCTCAACACCTTGCATCAGCAACGGTGCAGTCACCATAAATACGATCAGCAGCACCAATGTCACATCGATATACGGCACCACATTGATTTCAGCAATCAACTTGCGTCGTTTTTTATACCGACTTTGACCCTGCATACCTTCTCACTGCCTCAATACTTTTAATTGGTGCTGCCACTGGTGGCTCGCCATTAGCGATCGTTGTTATGTGCCTGACGATGCAATATGCCAGAAAACTCCTCGGCAAAGGTTTCATAACGAGACATCAGCATATCGACTCGCGCCGAGAAGCGATTGTAAGCAATGACCGCCGGGATCGCTGCAAAAAGCCCCATAGCGGTTGCAATTAACGCTTCAGATATACCCGGCGCCACTGAGGCTAACGTTGCCTGATGCGTATTAGCCAGACCTCTAAACGAATTCATAATACCCCAGACAGTACCTAACAAGCCTACATAGGGGCTAGCTGAACCGACATTAGCAAGAAACGGAAGATGCCGCCCTAGCTCTTCATCTTCGCGAGCTAATGCCACCCGCATAGCGCGCTCGGAACCGGCCATAACGGCCTCAAACTCCATTCCACTTTGCTGCCTAAGTCGTGAAAACTCCTTAAAGCCTGCGCGAAAAATAGATTCAACACCGGTAATGGTCTCTTGCTCTGCTCGAACACTTCCGGAGCGGTATAACTGGCCTAAATCGATGCCCGACCAGAATTCATCTTCAAAATCCAACAACTGCTTGCGCGCTCGGCGATAGACTGCCGCACGCTGAAAAATCATCACCCATGAAATAATGGATGCCAACATCAACAGCAACATGACGGCTTGCACTAATATAGTGGCTTCACTAATTAGCTGCCAAATAGGTAATTGTTCGTTCACTTGTGCTCCCGCCTAAAAAAATCGCCAATACTGCGGCCATCAATACTGTTTACTCGTTCGTCGCCGCCAAACCCTGCTTAATGATGCTGCGCCGCTACAATCTTATCGATCATTTCGCTCGGCATTGCCGCCGGCTTGCCCGTACTCTTCAACACGCAGGCAACTTTGACCTCGCCTTTGCAAAGCAGTTCATCGCCACGCTCCACACGCTGCTCAAACAAAACGTAGGTGCGGCCGAATTTTTTAATGCTAGCCGTGATGGTAAGCGCATCATCTAAATTTGCTGATGCCAGATAATCACACGACAAAGAATGCACAACAAACATTTTTTCAGCAGCAAATAGAGCCGGCTTTGAATAACCCATGGCACGGAACATATCGGTGCGAGCCCGCTCCATATATTTTAAATAATTCACGTAATACACAATGCCGCCGGCGTCAGTATCTTCTATGTAGACCCGCACGGGTATGTGAAACAATTCTATCGGCATGGTTACAATTCACAAGTATGGGCACACATCAACTCACATCGCAGCAGGTAGCCCTGCACACACTTAATGAGTCACTGCGAGAAAAATGAAACCGACAAGACCCTCACTCCAACTAATCAAAATAACCGTTGTCGGGCGGGATAATGCCAAAATGCTCATAGGCTCTTTTAGTGGCGACGCGGCCGCGCTGCGTGCGCTGTACAAAGCCCTGCTGAATTAAAAAAGGCTCTAACACTTCTTCAATCGTGCCTCGCTCTTCACTGATGGCCGTGGCAAGGTTATCAACTCCTACCGGGCCACCATCAAACTTTTCTATAATAGCCAATAACAGTCGACGATCCATATGATCAAAACCCTGCGGATCGATATTTAGGGTATTTAATGCGCCATCAGCCACGTCTTTGCTAACCACACCGGCGTGTTTAACCTCAGCAAAATCGCGCACCCGGCGCAGCAATCGGTTAGCAATGCGAGGTGTACCTCGAGAGCGACGCGCTATTTCGGTAGCACCCGCAGGCTCGATGTCGACGCCCAACAACTTAGCTGCACGCGTAATGATGCTGGTTAGATCGATCAGTGAATAAAACTCTAAGCGTTGCACAATGCCAAATCGATCACGCAGAGGTGATGTTAACGAGCCGGCTCGAGTGGTGGCGCCAACTAGCGTAAACGGCGGTAAGTCTAACTTTATCGAGCGCGCCGACGGACCTTCACCAATAATAATATCTAGTTGGTAATCCTCCATCGCTGGATACAGCACCTCTTCAACCACGGGAGAGAGGCGATGAATCTCGTCGATAAAAAGCACATCACCACTTTGCATATTGGTTAGCAATGCAGCCAAGTCGCCTGCTTTTTCTAATACAGGCCCCGACGTCGAGTGCAGCTCGACACCCAATTCATTAGCAATAATATGTGCCAACGTTGTTTTACCCAAGCCAGGCGGGCCGAATACCAGCGTATGATCCAGCGCCTCTTTGCGATTGCGCGCTGCAGCAATAAAAACGTCCATTTGCTCACGTACTGCCGGCTGCCCGCAATAATCGACCAGCTTTTTAGGGCGCAGGGCTCGATCTTGATCGACCTCTACGCCACTATCGCGTGGTACTTGGCCTTCCTTAATTGAGACGAGTTTATCGGGTTCTATCATAAAATTTAATCTGCCGTACAACGGACTTAGTCGAACTCAGTTCAGTGCTTCTACCTATCATCGCTATCTAACGCCAACGATTAATGCTCAAAATTTCTGCCTACGTTTTTTGTACTAGGCCATACAGCTTTTGCGCCTCTGCACAATAACACCACTAACGCCTCAGCGTGGCTTGTAATGCTGCCCTTATCGCGTCTTCCGCCGTATTAAGCTGATCAAAATCGAGTTGCGCGATGGCTTTGCTCGCCTCAACGGGTTTATAACCCAGTGCAATCAATGCGGTTTCAGCTTCAGCCACCAATATATTGTGCCCGCCGCCTGAGCGATTGTCATCTGCTGTGTCAAGCTCATGGTCGCTCACATCACCAGCCTGCCAATCGTGCATACGGTCTTTCATTTCAATCACCAACCGCTCAGCCGTTTTTTTACCAACGCCAGGCAAGCAGGTGAGAGACTTGAGATCGTTAGCAAGGATACAACGCGCAAAGCCCCTAACATCCATGCCCGAAAGAATAGCTAACGCCAACTTAGGGCCAACACCATTGACTTTAATCAGCGCACAAAATAATTTTCGCTCAGCGTGGTCGGCAAAGCCATAGAGCAGCTGGGCATCTTCTCGCACCACAAAATGAGTTAAGAGTTTAACGCGTGCGCCTAGCGCAGGAAGGGTGGCAAACGTAGTGAGCGACGCCTGAACTTCATAGCCAACGCCGTTGACATCTAACACTAATGCAGGGGCCGACTTAACAACCAACTCACCCACTAGAAAACTTATCATGATGCTGTCTCGACTGTAGTCTGCACAAGCCTGCTCAATTTAACACTGTACATATGACAAAGAGCCACAGCTAGTGCATCGGCGGCATCCTCTGTAGGTGTGGCATTTAGCTTGAGGAGTCGAACCACCATACTTTGTACTTGAGCCTTATCGGCCGCGCCAGTGCCTGCTACGGCTTGTTTGACCGATCGAGCAGCATATTCAAAGACTTCAAGCCCAGCCATGCTAGGCACTAATAGCGCCACACCGCGGGCATGACCCAAGGTTAACGCCGAGCCCGCACTCTTGCCCACAAACACTTGCTCAACAGCCGCATCGGTTGGCTGATAATCATCGATGAGTGTTTGTAAACTGGTAAATAAGCGCGTCAGCCGCGCTGGCAAACCCGTTTCGCTAGTTAACCGAATACAACCGCTGGCAATATAATGTGGCTTGCCACGGACCGATTCAATAATGCCATAACCCGTCTTACGCGACCCCGGATCGATACCAAGAATAATACTCATAAGGACCAAAACATAGTGGTTCGTATCCATTGGCGAAAGCCGCAACAAGGCGGCCGTAGCGTACTATTGCGCAACGCAAAAAAGACATTGCAGCAAGCTATTGCTCGCTGCTTTTTTTACGCGCGCCAAGCAAGCTGCTTTGCTAGGCAGCCGGATCTTTTTTCTCGTTGTTGCGCAATTTAATATGCAGTTCACGCAGTTGCTTTGCATCGACCTCACCAGGTGCCTCGGTCAACACACAAGCCGCTGTTTGCGTTTTAGGAAATGCAATAACGTCGCGAATTGAACTAGCACCTGTCATTAGCATGATCAGGCGATCTAAACCAAATGCCAAGCCGCCATGCGGTGGTGCACCATACTTGAGCGCGTCGAGCAAGAAGCCAAATTTTTCGTTGGCCTCAACCTCGCTAATATCCAACAAGCGAAATACCGCTGACTGCATGTCAGCGTTGTGAATACGCAAAGAACCACCACCTAACTCGGTGCCGTTTAACACCATGTCATAGGCTTGCGACAGCGCCGCACCGGGATCGGCCTGCAATTCTTGTAGCGAACAAGACGGGGCTGTGAACGGATGATGTAAGGCCGTCCAACCGCCTCGATCGTCCTTTTCGAACATTGGGAAATCAACCACCCACAATGGCGCCCACTGGCAGGTGTATAAATCTAAATCTTGACCTAACTTACAGCGCAGTGCACCAAGCGCTTCGTTCACGATAGGCGATTTGTCGGCGCCAAAGAATACAATATCGCCATCGGCCACTTCGAGGCGCTTCATGAGCGCCAATACGGTATCGTCGGGCATAAACTTTAGGATGGGCGATTGTAAACCGGCCAACCCCTGCCCAATATCGTTGACCTTCACCCAAGCCAATCCTTTGGCGCCATAAATGCTTACAAATTTAGTGTAACCATCAATTTCTTTGCGGCTAATGCTAGCCCCGCCTGGCACTTTGAGCGCAGCGACTCGCCCATCAGGATCATTGGCTGGACCGTTGAATACTTTAAAGTCGACACTGGCCATAAGATCGTTCACATCAACTAGCGTCAATGGAATACGCAAGTCCGGCTTATCACTGCCATAATCGCGCATAGCCGTGGCGTAATCGATACGAGGAAATTGAGTCAGCTCAACATCTAAGCTGTTGCTAAAAACCTCACAAATAAGTCGCTCTGCCGAGGCCATGATTTCATCTTGCCCCATAAACGAAGTTTCAATATCTACTTGGGTAAATTCAGGCTGCCGGTCGGCACGTAAATCTTCATCGCGAAAACATTTAGCTATTTGATAATAGCGATCAAAGCCCGCCACCATCAATAGCTGCTTAAATAGTTGTGGCGATTGCGGCAGAGCAAAAAAGCTGCCATCGTGAGTGCGACTAGGCACCAGATAGTCGCGAGCGCCCTCTGGCGTAGCGCGTGTGAGGATAGGCGTTTCAATATCTAAAAAACCTTCGCGATCGAGAAAACTTCGTATGGCTGATGTAACCCGGCCACGCAATAGCAACTTAGCCTGCATTTCATGTCGACGTAAATCTAAGTAGCGATACTTCAGGCGAATATCTTCGCCCACCTCGGTATGATTATCGAGTTGAAATGGCGGCGTCTCTGACTGATTGAGCACCTGGAGCGCCTGCGCATACACTTCAATTTCGCCCGTTGCCATGTCGGGGTTTATCGTAGCCTCGCTGCGTGCACGCACCACACCTTTAACCCGTAGCACATATTCGCCGCGTACTTTATCGGCCAGTGTGAAATG